>Ga0209367_1000938_pt1 | contig 33350 bp, 14 predicted proteins | sample WorMetLIZISLAND2_FD_187412 | JGI IMG/M metagenome (GOLD analysis project Ga0209367, IMG submission 187412) | Marine gutless worms symbiont microbial communities from Max Planck institute for Marine Microbiology, Germany - Olavius geniculatus... ... | reverse complement strand
AATCGGTAGGCGGTCATGTTAAAAAATCTATAACTTCGTCGTTTTTCAACAGAATCACATTTTATTTGGCTGTTAGATGTAGAAGGTTTCAGTAAATAAAGCTGTAAAATTTCGTAGTAAAATCCCAAACGGTTGCTGAGAAAACGGCAAAAAAATTTAGGGGTCCACTTTTTTCTGCCGCACCCTGTAGGTCTTTTCTGTGTTTTATGTTTCATGTTAGGCTATTCTGTAAGGGTTTAACTTTCTGTTTCATTGTTTCAAGGTTAAACTTACTGTTCCATTATTATGTGTATGTGCAATTTTGCCTGCAAAGGCTGTCCACGAAATGAGTCGGGTTGTGACATTAAACCGTACTCACTTACTCACACACCAGCGAAAAGTCTTCAATAGACGGCAATCTGCTATACATTTCAATACACTTTTCTTGGCTGTTTTGTGTACATCTATTGCACTAGTTAGTAACGCCATTTTGTAGCAGAGAATTTTCTCGAAACATGTAGAATAAAGATTATCGGGAAATTTTTTGGACTGATATCTGCAAATTAGTGATGGAGGGGATTATGGATGTGCAAGATTTAAATTTTGACACTAACTCCACAGTAAAGGGGGTTTTGCGTCAAATTTTGCATTTCTGGACGAAAATTATCGGACACGAAGATGATTGAAGTTTAAATAAGCAGAAGTTGAAGTTTATTATTATTGTATCTTGCGTAGATAATCAACGAGTGTATTCTGTGCGTGCACGGCGGTCTGTCGCCCGACATTAAGACCCTTGATCAGATCCGAACCATTGAACGCAACCAAGAGATTCCTCACAAAGGCGCTTTCTGCGGTAAGAAGTTCTTTTTACTCCCGACATAGAACTGATGCAAAACTGTCTTCGGGAAACTTTTTGATTTTTTTCCCTTGATTTTCTGGATGGGGAAACTTCTGGAAAAAAGTTTGTTTTTGAAAGTCGTGGAAAATATATCTTATGATCCTGGAAAGTCGTGCAAAATCAAAATTTTGGATAGTCGATGAATTTGCTGGGGGTTCAAAATAAACAATGTGTAGCATTGCGGTAGCACTTACTTACTAGAATACAGTGGTAGGAAACGGTCTTGGAAAGTCTGGGAATTTTTTGTCAGTAAAAGTGTAAGACTTCTAACTGTGGTCGCAGATTCTTGAAAGTTTATGAGCAATATTTCCGATTTCCCAGACTCTGGAAAGTTGTTGAAAACCAAATTGGATGTTGAAAGTTTTGGAATTTAATGTCAGGTGTTTTAAAGGTCTTTGAATTTAAGTTGTTCAAAATCATTTCAACTGTAATGCGAAAATTGTTTTTATTTGATGTCAGAAATGTGACATTGTAAAATATCGTGGTAATGCGTCTGGAAAAGGTACTTGAATTTAAATTTGGAAAAGAATTCTTGAATTTTTTTGCCTCAAATACTACGGCCACTTTGTAGAGTGAAACTTGTAAAACTGATGTATTGGCCAGTGAGCTAAGTCAACTTTTGCCAGCACTAAAGTTTTAGATGCACTGCATTTGCTAATACAAATAATTTGCTCTTGACTTTGGTCGTAGACTAAAGTTTGGCATTAGAGTAGAATCTGAGTGAAAGTTTACCTCACCCAATGCGTTGTTAGCTGGTCTGCAGCGCTAATTGTCATTGTGGTAAATAAGTAACATGGTTGGTGGCTTGGCATAGCGGTAACGCATTTTATCCGATCAACAAAGTTAATTTATGCCGAGTTGGGTTAGTACTGTGATAGGTGACTGCCTGTGTGCAGATAAACCATTTTGGTATGTAACCAGTTGCCTAAGTCAACTCAGCCTTCCATCCCTCTGGGGTAGATAAATCGATTACCAGCGTATCTGGCTGGGGTTAAGGCGGGGCACATTCACCTGTGTCGGGTGGCAGTTAATACTGTGTGATCCCATACGGCAGGTGACGCTCCGTAGCTCTGAGATGGGCTTCCCAGTAAGAGCTATATCACCACCTTTAACCGTTAATATGACAATCTTTGTAGATCTGGTCTGGTCTGATCCAGAGGAGGTGGATACTTGGGCCGTGAGTCCACGTGGTGCTGGCTGGCTTTTCGGCAACAAAGTCACCAATGAGGTCAGCTTCAGTTCACTATATATCTCTCTGTGTCTGTTTCTCCATCTGTTTATGTCTTCATGGTGCCGGCCAGCTGGCTTTGGAATGAGGTCTGTCGTTAGTTCTGTGTGTCTTTCCGTATTATCCACATTACATATACTTCATCCATTAACCAATGGATAATATGCATGTCGTTTGAATTAAATTTATTCTATCCTGTCTCGGTCTTTTGTAGCAAAATAATTAACAGCTCAGAAATTGGATTAATGATATTTTTACCATGTAGAGCCCTTTCCATGTCTTTCTGTTGGTCTATTTACGTCTGGCCGGCTGTTTGGTACTACAGGGTGGACCAAAATAAACCAGACCTGTTTGAGTGTTGATAACTCAGCGATGGTTACCATAGAAAGGCATTTGATATGTCGAAAGTTTTAGAATGTTGTAGACAAAAAGGGCCGAAGTTGCATAGCAAATCATTTAAATATTCTTTGCATAATTTGCATAAATCTTCATTACCCCTGAAATTAGGCATTTGCCGGCACTCCCATGTGCCCAAGTTAATTGAACTCAAAATCTCACTGTCAGAAAGTCCAGATTTAAATTCTATGAATTATTCAGTGTGGGGGCATTGCAACAAATAGCATGGTCACAAGATTTCGGTAACTGACTAGCTAATATGTGCTAATCGAATGCTGGGCTCAGCTGATCCTGAACGAATTGACTCCAGCGATCGATCAGCTGCCTTAAAGAACCGATAACGTTTATGAATGCAAAAGCTGGGCAACTGCCTATGTCAAATTTTATCTAAACTCATCGTATATGTTAACAATTGTTGATATTTCACTGTATGTTGAATAAAAATTAACTTAAATTTATGCGTTATCGCCAATTTGGCATGATTTTAGGAGTGAGGCAGATTTGTGTGAATCAGGCAAAGAATATTTAAATGCTGAGACATGCTGTACACAGTTTCAAAACTTTTGGCATATTACGTGCCTTTCCATCAATAAACATCGCTAAGTTATAAAAGCTCACCGTGGCCATCCGTTTGTCAGTAAACTGAGCTCTATTCTGTTCAGTCGTTGTGCTTAGTTATGCTAGCAGCATACAAAGAAAATTATCTATCTTTTTTAAAAGTGCAGTCTGTCAAGTTGCGTTGTGTTTGCTTCGTATGATTTTGCCGTATTGCATCAGCTTTTGTTAGGGCCCACACTTTTAGGCAGTTAAGTTTGTTTTTTTTCATCGCATTTCGTAATAAAATTATGTCGTCAAGCCAATGATCGTACTAATCGCCGGTCATTTCTTAACTTTTGCCGGATTCCACGAACTTTCGCAGAAATATCAAACTTCTGTGGAAAAGGACAAATTCTGTGGCCGGCAAAAAACTGTGGGCCCTACTGATGGCCTTGGTCCAAAAGTCGGTGGTCACCCAGCACTTTTGCTGCGCTTACCAATAATTGAACCAGGTGGTGAACTCTTGCAATAGCAATTGCCATGAGGATGTCATCATAAATACTGTTGTAGCTATTATTGTTACTATTACTAAGCACTGAGCAATGATTTTGATGATAATTGGATATTTGTTCTATTACTATTGTTGTTGCTGTTGTTGTAGTTTGTGCACATAAACAATCTGAAGTTGATCTGCCGTGCACATCAGCTTGTACAAGAAGGTCTGTTGTATTCATTCATCTCTCGCTTTGTGTGTGGTTTGTTTATCTCTTTGTCCATCTGTTTGTCTGTTTTAGCCTTTTTACATGCAAAAGCAGCTACTGCTGTAGTGCATCTTAGCCATTGCAATTCTGCCTGTCCGTCTGTCTGTCTGTCACACATGTGGATCAGTCAAAAACGGTGCAAAATAGGATCACCAAATTTTCACCGTCAGCTGCCTGGAAGACTTTAGTTTCAGGAACAGTAAGGCTTTTCCATAAATTCGAAGGGGGTCACCTTGAATGAGGGCACTAAATGAGAGGGGGTGGGAAAAATTAGCGATTTTTAGCCAATAAGTCGCTGTATCTCAATAACAGTGCAGGATAGGGCCTAGGTTACTATTAATCACTAATAGGAAGTCGTACACTGACTCTTGATTGCCATCGAATTCAATGACCTTGGATGACTGTGAATGCTAAAATATGGGTTTTTATGGATTTTTTGTCAAATTCGGACTGTGAGACACATTTCAAGAGCGAATTGCATCGAAATCAATTGAGATAGACATGGAGAAACTGCCTACAAAATTTTCAGCATTGAACGTAGATTATGATGGTCCAAGTTTCGATTTTCTAGGTTCAAGGAAACCTGCACATGAGGGCATCAAAAAGCGGTGCCCTCGTAAAAGTCATTATTTTACCGTTGTTGTCCAGTCTCTCATGAAAACGGTTGCACATCTTCATGGGCATGCTGCCTATCACAATAAGCACTAGTGATGAGCTTTTTAGTCGTATCAACATCGATGACTTCAAAAGACCCTGAATTTCCAAAATAAGGTGTTTTTATTGATTTTTGCGATCTTCGGCTGCAGCGCACACTCTAAGAATGAACTGCGATGAAATGGCTGAAGATAGACTGACAGTTTGTGAATGGGAACTGCTATAGGCTTTTGTGCGTCTCATGAGCATTAGCTCAAATTTCTTGTATGTATTGCTTATCTCATTCCAGACATACAGTGGCAGGATTATGTTGCGCCGATAGGCACCTAACAGTACTGCTACCGAGGATAGACGTACAGGCTTACAAGTACTGCCTAACTCATTGTGGCTAGTTTGAGGCCATCGTTATCGGTTATGCTTCGATTCTCGCCACAGGTCGTTAGCTAGCAATATTGAGCAAGTTGCTTTTCTACTGAGTGTTGAGGTCAACTCAGCCGCCTACCCTCTGTGGTATGGGAAGTCAGTAGTAGCTTGCGGGCTACAGGGTGAAGGCCTAGTGTGGCTGAGTGGGGTGGTGGTATGTCTGCTAGCTGCATACTGCAGGCTTAGTTGTTCGCTGATTTGGGCAATGAATGGCCGCATCGTGTGCTGTGGTATCATTACCTCATGCCAATCAGCCGCCACGTTCGATATTGTAATGCGCTTCTAGTGATGAACTTGTCTTGTGTAAGCAGTGCTATAGCAAGTATCCAATCTTTACCTTTTTTAGCTGACCATACTTAAGTAACAGTCGAGCTATTGGCATGGTTGTCTTCCGTCTGTTTGTCCCGGCCATATTGTGGCTAAATGGTACAAGTTAGGGCTTAGGTTGCTACTGATCACTAATGGGAAGTTACGTACTGGCTTTCAAATGACATCAAAATCATTGATCTTGGATGACCTCGAAAAGTCATAACACACTATGGTATGCCAGTCGTGCCATATTGTGGCCAAATGATAAGTCATATGGGGTCGGCGATGGTACTATTGTATAGGGTGCTAAGGACTTCCTATAGGCTGTCACGGGGGTAACAATGTCTCCGTCTGCAGCTGTTTGGCTGCAATTTTCAATGGAAAGTTTCAAGCTATAACTGGCCGTATCTCAGAAACGGTGGCAGTAGGGTCCAGCTTATTATTAATCACTAATAGGAAGTGGCATATGCTCTTTCACATGAGATGGAAATCATTGACCTTGGATGACCTTGAATTTCACTGACAACCAGTACAGTCGGCTCTACTAGCTGGGTTTCTTGTGTGTTCTGTTGGCAGGGTACAAGTACATGTTTGATGAAAAGCTCGTAACTGTCTGGTCGGCTCCTAATTACTGCTATCGGTGCGGCAACATCGCTGCAATCCTGGCAATTAATGACACGGACGCGCGGGATGCCAAACTGTTTCGCGCCGTGTCGGACTCTGACAGAGTTATTCCACCGCGGAACACGACGCCATACTTTCTGTGAAATACTGTTTTGTCTGCTCTAGCTGCAATGTAGACTGTGAGGCTGTACGTAATACTACAGCTGGCAGTGTCTGATGACCAACGCTGGCTGTGAGAGTGTAGATGTGGAGCCGGGGTCCAAACATTTCCTGCAAAGTCTCAAATTATTTCGTCGAATTTTGCAGGTCCTACAATGTCCCGGACAGTAAGTTTGGTTCCAGAGAGTCCTGGAAGTTAAAGCTTTGGGGTTCTGGAAAGTCTTAGGAAATGAAAGTCCCAATACTGGTTGGTAGTTGATGAATTTACGGGATGGGGGGTTTAAAATAAACAATGCGTAGCACTGGCATGGCACTTGCTTACTTAAATACAGTGCTGAGATAGATTTCAAAATGTTTGGTATGCTATACATTTGATTACTCTGTACGTAGTGTATGTACAAGCTGAAGTTTGTCTTTATAGTTTAATGTTAGCTGACTCCAAGTAGGTCCTGGAAGAATGTTTTGACGAATCTCGAAAAGTCACTGATTTTTTGTCAATAAAAGCGTGTGAACCGTGCTTGAAGCTGAGATTGCTTACTGTCCTAATTGACACAGAGATGACACAAATACAGCGACATGCTATTGGCGTAGACAGCAGTTGAATTGGGGGCTGCCTCTCCCTTCCCCTATTTTTCTTTGCATTCCCTTTCTTCCCTACCCTTTATTCCTTTACCCCTCTTTACTCTCCCCCATTTAATAAGTATCCGGGGGTATCACTCCTGGAAAAAATTTTGGCAACGAATTTGCTTATAAGCAAGTTTAAGAAAATTTTTGACATTAAACTCAAGACAATTAGTCAATTATGTACCAGGTTTTTGAGTGAAACTTTTGAATTTTGATTGGGGGGCCTGGGCTCCACCCTTTGTCTATGCCACTGTGACGTGCCCTGGTTTTGTGATTGATTAATCTTCTTATTTTTCCAAGTTAGTGTGGGACCAGTGTTAAGGTGAGGTGGAAAATATTATGACATGGGTTTTGTTGAAAATTTAATTCTCTTTCCAGTGGTGCAGGAACTGTGAAAGTCTTTTAACATTTTTTAAAGTTATCGCTGATTGTGTGATGTTCTGTTTTTATGGACCACGGTGTAAATACTTTGTGTAAAATATGTTGTATAGGCTGTGTATAGCAAATTAAAGCACATCTTGTGTACATGATTTGTGCACACATCTTGTGAGAATTCCATTTGTTCTAGAGTGATGTAAACTGGCTATATAAACATACAAAAAATCTCTGAATGTAGTTCTGATTAGCCTATGCACTATCATTTTTATTGTTTATCGTGAGTCTGGCGTAGTTGCATCTTGCTAGTTGTGCACATAATCAGTAAGGATTGTTATCCCGGGGCTCAGATTTTATAATCCCGGATGTTTTTGGCCAATCCCAAATCCTAGAATTGGTGGCGTTCCAGTCCAGGATTTCAGGATTACCAAAATTCTTTAAAATTCTACTTTTCCCGTGTTGAATGATACTACAGTAATAACAGTTTTAGCCATCGGACGAATGAAATATTCCATGTGCGATAGAGTCCTACTCATTGCTGTGCAATGCGATATGTATTTGACAGTCACAGTCGCTTCCAAATGCCATCCGTAGGGGCCTCTGCATGAAATAAGTTTATTTTGAGAATACTAAAATAAGGATGAATCTGTAAGCCTAATCCTAAAACGGGATTACAAATTTCTCAATCTCGGATCCTGGTGTAATGTATAATAATAACTACCGTATGATAATGAATCCCCAGTGAATATTATGCGTATAATTTAATACCCGCTGAACATACTTGAACGTACTGCGCCGCCGATTGAGTCGTCTATACGGTTTATCACACCTCTGTGCAGACAAGGGCGATGGGAGTTACGGGGTGTTTACACGGTCCAGCAAACGTCCAGCATTAGCACGTGCATTTTGAATTTTGCTGGATCGTGTAAACACCCTATTATTATTATACAAGAGGAGTGCAAACTACACGTATAATAATATCTGGGGGTGTAAATTATATGTATAATATGCACTGCAGATTTATTTTTATACATATAATAACAACTGGGGGAGTGGAAATTATACATTATACCGGGATTGAGAATTTAATCCTGGGATTGCAATCACTGATACTCAGTAAACAAGTACGTTGCTGCACAAACGCAAATCCTGGAATGGATTGTTCCTTAAGGTGCGTTCTCACTGCGCGTGCAGACAATCTCAACTGACTGTTCAATCAAGCCCTAATCCAAGCGCTACCTCACCCTAGAAGAGCGCATACATTTGAGGTCGTCCGCGCACGTTAACGCGCATCACGCACCGTACGGCTCGTTACGCGCGTTAACGCGCGCAGAGAGAACGCACCTTTAAACAAGCAGATGCATAACAGAGCTCTGTGACAGAGTCACTGTGTACTGGTATGAGGGTCAGGGGTTGAGCGGCTTAAAGTCTTGGAGCTAACTTGAAGTTCGGTTTGTCATTGTTTTCGTCATCGTCACTTTTTGTTTCTTTTTTGCAAAATTCTCCTGAGTTTAGGAGCCATGTGCGCTGGCCGTCCGAATCGGCGACTGCATGGGCGTTTAGTCCTATGGAACATTAGGGACATGTTCCCCAATATTTAGTCTAGGGGGGACAAGTGTCCCCTCCATAGTTGTTAAGCAATCGCAGTTACTTACAGTCTTCATTTATGCAGCATTTTGGTTGATCAGTTCTGAGGTAAATGATTAGAATTGTTGCCACCAGATGTCATATTTATTTACGACCAAATTGTACCGAATTCAGTTCGTTCAGCCTCAGAAACCGCTGAGGGAGCTTATAAGCACTCTCCATTGGCTGGAAAGCAGGGGCTCTGCTTCTGAAGTGAGCGAAAGAGGGGGAGGGACTTGGGCAGGTGACGTGGCCAGAGAAATGGAAAGAAACGAGGGGATTAATTAATGTATGCCCCAACCGCAGACAGAGATCAGCGCCTATGGGCCACGCACTGTCTCTGTCTGTGCTGTCATTGTCGTTGTTGTCTTCGTTGTCGCCTCAGTGTTCGTAGTTGTTGGCGCGTTCGGCTCACGTGCTCCCTGATGACGTCATTCATCTGCATCACGTGACCTTTCGACGTCATGTGACCCACAAATTCCTGCAGCACATAATCACAAGGAGTCAACGACATGTTTACAATAGGCAGTGCTATGCGGTCGTGTCTTTCCAACTGAAATCGAATTTGGTGCATTAGCCTTAAAATAATGGCATCTTACGGCAGCAATTTGAGTGATTTTTCTGAGAATCGACTAGCCGAAATGTTGCATGGCTGAAAAGTCTGTACATTACTGCAGCCCATTACTGGTCAAATAATAATTAGGGAAGGGGACATTCTCTAGTCCAAACATTGAGGGATTTGTCCCCCTTGCCAATGGGGATATCGACATGACGTCATAGAATGACGTCGCAGTTAGCTAGTGTTTACCTGGAGTGATTTGAGCGTGAGACGACAGACGTGACACGAGTATGACGCATCAGCGGATATGACGTCATCATCAGCCGGCGTGACGTCATCGTCGTCACCGGACACCTTCGCACGCCGTAACAACAACAACGGTTTACTTTACAGACATATTCTTAGGTCGTTTTTAGGGAAGATCAACGCGAGAAGTCTGACGTAGGAATAGAGTCGGAATGAGATGCAACTTTTAAAAAATCCTAGGAAACATTTGGCATAACTTATGTAAGAAACTTAGGCAGATCGAAACCTACAAAAATGTTATAGAACTTATAGAACTTCATAGGAAGTTTTGTAAATTAGGCCCCAGTTCTCAGCCTAAAGATGGATGGGCTGGTTTACATTCAAATGATATTTTTCAGACCACTGGCGTTGACAGACGGCCAGACTGATGCCTAGACGACAGCCAGGAGTGACGCTCGAAGCATTACGTGCTGTCGCGCCTAAAAACAAGCCACTTTAATCTTTAATTGCTCCGTAAAACGTTGGCCGACTATTATAATTTTTTGCACGCAACATCACGAAGAAACTTGACGTAAATGACTAGTTTTGTCCACTTCACCTTAATACTAGCTGTCGCTACATTCCCTCGTGAAATGCAGAAGTCATAGTTTGACCGTTTACAACACGGTGTAACTTGCTGAACTATTTATTGAGATACGCATGTAAGGCTAATACCTGGCTACGGTGAGTGTTGTACGCTGCAGTAGACGTCTGCAATTCTGATGAATCACTACATGATGAACCTCCACTCACGGCAGTTCTCATGACGTCATCACGGGAATACCCGCCTGGAAATTCCCTGGTGACGTCACACGACTGGAACTCCTCCTCATCATCTATACAGCAACGCACACAGACAAAATAACAGTGGTGCACGTGTTTGCTTAAGAACAATATCTTGCCGCGGAGCGTCACCTGCCATATGGGATCACACGCGTTACCTGCCACCTGACACAGGTGAACGCACCCCGCCATAACCCTAGCCAGATAGGGCCATACTCGATTTACCTACCCCGGAGGGATGAAAGGCTGAGTTGATTTCGGTGTTGGTTAGCCTAGGCTTTATGTACTGAGATGGTTTGCCTGTTTGCCAGTCTGCAGTCACTCATCCAAGTGCTAACCACTTGATAGCAACCCGACCAAGAGTTGAACTCACGACCTCCATCAAGTTGCGTCGTAGACTTGTGTGAATAATTGGACTGACGACGCGATGCAACTCAACGAGTCTCACAGTCGTGACTCAGTTTTCAATTACGACGTCATCGTATTGTTTTTCGCTCTACTTTCGCGAAAGGTCAGAAAGGAAACCGGGCCACGACAGTTTTCGCGCACGGTCAGTGGGAAACGCCGAACAAATTCTAAACGTGTTTGGTTTCCAAATTTTCGGCCGAAATCCCCGACAGTCGTATGGGGAAATTCAGTTAACGCCTGCGACGCGGTCGCGACTGAACTGTCGAAAAAAGTATGAATTTGCAAATTCTCGACACAACCGCTACAGATATGCAGCTGCAATTAAAAATTTCCGACAGCAGTGATTATATGGCTGCTCAGAATTTCATTTTTCCTCTTAAGTTTTTATTCCAGAATTAGGGGTTTTCAGCGCCAAATCCATTTCTGAACGAAAATTTTCCGACAAGAATAAATTTTTTTCGATAGCCCAGAAAATAGGAAGAGTATGCAGCAGTATTACCTAGGGCCTAGATGGCAACGTGCAATTAGCGCAATTTGTGGTCGAAAGTTTGTTGCTAATGACTCGAGCCTTCAGCTACTGTTTGCAACCGCAGCGGCATATAGTACGTACCAATACGCCGTCGTTACATTGACAAATTTTTCCCCCTACTACGCTTCCCCCTTTTCCGTCATATTCTCCCCTACTACACGAGCAGTGTCATCCCATCTCACCGAGTGGCATTCCCCCTCCCCTCCGCGAATCTCAGCAATCAATGTGAAAGCACTTTACCGTTGGACGTCACCTGGCGTTGACGCAGTCCGTGTGCATATAACATACACCGTGGAGCAAAAAACGCACCATAATTTTTTTTATCATAACTTTACTTCACTTTAACGATTTTTGTCCAAATAATTTAACATGAAGCGTCTCGGACAAAATAGAGACCCACGAAGTGCGATAACATTTTTCCAACTTCATTAAAATAACGTCGCTGCATTCCCTTGCGAAAGGTAAAGTAGGCTAGCTGTTTTTGGACAAATTTAAATGGAAGAATGTAAATGTTTGCCTTTGAATTAAAGTTCGCGCAACAAAGTGGCTGTGTAGAAAAACAAAACCGTTTAACAAACCAACAGTTAGGCTATTTCAATATTATTAATTAGTTGTCCAAGCTGTTGACCACACAGCATGAATATACCTGCCATCAGCTTTGGCCGCCACTGAACAGCCACCATGTCGATCATGCTTTGTTAATTTGAACTCTGCCAAGCAGAAATTAACCGCTGCTTCAGATCGTCGACGTCTTGTAAAACTTGCACGAATGACCATTTTAAATTAATAAGTAAATTTGATCGTACTTTGTGGATAATTTGCATAAGACACTGCAGACTAATTTCTATCGACGCATCGCTCAACATTTGCTGAAGTTATGCACAAAAGTATTTTGATGTTTTTATGCCCCACACTGTAGAGACAGTGACACAGCTGCTGTAGCAGCACGAAGATTACTAACTGAGCGCCAGCAGACGATTTCAGCAACGTCGTGCGCTAAAAAACAGGCGGGAGCAGGAAATTGTAATTTTTCGACAAACACTTCATATTTTTGACTGGAGATTACAGGTGGATGCTCGAAATTCCAATTTTGAGCTGTGATTGGTCGAGAATTGAAACTGATGATTGTCAGCTGCGATATAGCAGGTGCAGCATCATTAAATCGCTGGCGGAAGATTAATTATGACAACCACGCAGACGTGTCAAGACTCAAGAGATAGTCCGCTAATTGCCTGCCAAATTATCATATTGCCGATGCGGGTGATGATCCCCCTATACCACCCTCCCTTCTCCTCTGACTTTACCTCCCTTCCCCTCCTTTCCGTCCCTCTCCGTCGCTCCTCTTTTTCCTGACTTTTTTCCTTCTACGTTTTTTGGCCCTCATCTTTTTTGTTTTGGTAATAAGACCCATTAAATCCAGCTAGGAAGTCTGGAGAACGCTGTGAGCTCCCCCACCGGCAATGGCTTCTATCCCCTCAAATCTGGAATCGAAATCGGGCGCAACTTCCCCCCGTTTTGGGCTCTGGTTCCCCCAATTTCTGACTCAATTTTTCCCTCTATTTTGGGCTTCTTTTTCCTCCAGAAAAAATTTTATTAAAGGTGTAGATTGAAAAGTAGAAGGAAAGTAAAAATTTAAAAAAAATTTGTTAGAAGAAAATGGAAAAATCAAAGAGAAGTGAAATATAGGGGGAAGTTTTGTTGAGGATGTAGTTTGCCCAGTAAAAAATTTGGGCGGGATAAAAAATAAGAGGCGGAAGTTTGTTAAGGGTGCAGATTTAAAAATAAGGGAAAGTAAAAAATAAGGGGAGTTATGTTAAGGGTGCAGATTAAAAAATAGGGGCGAAATAAAAAAATTAGGGGGAAAGTTTTGTCATGGATGTAGTTTGCCTAGTGAAAAATTGGAAGAATAGAAAATAAAGGATGTTAAAAGTGCAGATTAAAAAAAGGGGAAAGTAAAAACAGGGGGAATTTTTGTCAAGGGTGTAGGTTGCTCAGTGAAAAATAGGGGGAAATTTTTGATTTACAGCCTTATCAAAACTTCCCCCTATTTTTCTCTGGGCGCAAACTGCGCCCACCAGGTATAGGGATAGAAGCCACTGCCCACCGGGGTCCGAGGGAAAGCCCCAGCCGAAATCGAACCCGGCGCATTTTAGCCTTAAAATATTACGTCCTGGGGAAACAATTTCAGGTCCTGAATGCAAATATGAATGCAAATGAAAGCAAATAGAATTTAAAATGGGAGACAATCATCGTCGGCGAGTGATAATAATAATTGACTTTGCACGGGTGACGAGGTTGGTTTAAACTGCGGATCGTGTCACCCGCTCAATGCAATGGGTGACTTGTTAGACCTGTTGACTGTTACACCCCGTTTACACGAGGAAGCACGCATGAAGCACAGGTATAGAGCTAGCTTCGTGAATGTTTGCAATCACCGTTATCGAGCCAACTCTAAAAGTGCAAGACGTGGGCTCTAAGTTTGCTTTAAGTTTGCTCAAACTGTACTTGGTTCATGTATGCTTCATTGTATGATTCCTTGTGTAAACGGGGAATTAAACGCACCTGAATCGGTGTGGACGTAGTAGCGACTGCCATTGGCTGTTGACGCACGACGAATAATTTTATGATGAACGTGAACATCGTTAGTTTCAGTTCTGCAGCTAGCTCTGGCTAGCGCCATAACGTCAGCACGCCCCGCGGACACCTGTCAGACAACATGACGTCATTATGACGTCATCATCATCATCTTCTTCTTCTTCTAAATGGAAATTCATCTCAGAGCTATGGAGCGTTACCTGCCATATAAGATCACATGGTGTTACCTGCAACCCGACACAGGTGAACGCGCTTCGCCACAATTCCTTAGCCAGAGAGCCGATGGTACTCGATTTACCTGCTCCGGAGGGACGGAAGGCTAAGTTTACCTTGGTAGTTGGTTATATAGGAATTCAGCTGCTTGCGGACAGACAGACACCCGTCCACTCGATAGCGATAAATCTACCCACTTGTTCCGTCTGTAACGATAGTTTTTTTGAAAGTAAGTTTCGTTAAAATTGTTTTTAGCTTTTGGACAAACTATTAGACGCTTCCGCTTGCATGCTTTTGGATTTACTATATATCTTGTGCTTGCGTTGTTGAAAGTTGCGCTTGTCAACTTGACATTAAACGAATATATGATGATGATGATGCTATCGTTGCGTACGCCATCAAGCTAATGTTGTGACTGGCGACGGGCGTCGTCATATCATATCACCACATCAGACTGCCGTTACCACGTGATTATAATTGACGTCAACGTCAACAAACCGCTGCTGCGTCTGCTGCTGCTGCTGCAATACTAATGCATCAACATCATTCATCATCATCTGAACTCAAAAACCGCATATATAGGCCTACACTTGACAGGCAGACGATTAGGCTTATACACAGAGACGCAGGCTCACGCGCAGTCGTACAGTCAGACCATACACGCAGACAGTGGCCAGTGGCGGATTCAGAAAAGGGGCGGCGCCCCCCCCCTCTTATTGACAGGATGCATCTAAAAACTAGTGAAAATTTTGCATGAAAATGCATGAATTTTGCATAAAATTTTCAAAAAGTTTCTGGAGAGGGGGCGCCGAGGTGGGAAAACTCTACTTTTTTCCCTTTTCTCCTTCCACTCTTTTTCTTTTCTTTGATGTCCTTCTCCATCCCTTTCCCCCGTTCCTGTTTCCTCGCCCCCTAGCTAATAAAGGCTTGGAGGAGCTGCAACGGAAATCAAATTTCGTGCATTTTAGCCTTAAAATCCGACATCTGGTGACGTTTCTACCCGGACTCCTCCCGCACAAGGAACGGAGTACTCGCAGTATGTTTGACGTAGAACAGTCTGGGGAAGTGTAAACGTTTATTGACCGATCGCAAAGCAGCAGCAGCAGCAGCAGTATAAGATTTCATGCATGCATGACATACAGCTGTTAATACTGTTTTACGCCGGCACTGCCGCTGTTACAATGTCTCAAAGGCGTCGTAAGAGAGGTCGTGGCAGAAGAGGGAGAAGGCAGTGGCAAAGCCAGAAATATAAATATGGGAGCAGGCCAGTCGAGAGCCACAGCGGGGCCCGGGGAAAAATTCTCGCAGGGCCCCTTTGGAGAGAAAATTCTTGATTTTTTTCTGAAAATAGCACATTTATGGTGTACGTTATATTTTTGAGCGAATGTGGGGCCCCCAAACGTCGCGAAGCGCTGGGGTAACTTACTCCTCTACCCCACCCTCTCGACGGGCCTGTTTAGGGGCCTTGACTACTTCTCTTTCTTTTACTTTTTTTCTTTTTTTCCTCCTTTTTTCTTTTCCTTTTTACCCTTTACTTCTCTTCGTCTTTTTTCTCCTTTCTCCCTTCCCATTAGAAGTGAAACTCCTATGAAATCTGTCGGAGCGCTGTAAGCTCCCCGAGCAAGGTATGGGGCGGAATCCTGATCGAAATCGACTTTGGAACATTATATTTTTGAAATATAAGCCCTAGCCAATGCCAACAATTTTAATAATTTTTTGAGAATCAACGGACCAAATTTAGTGCAACTTAAACGTTTGCTTGTCTTGTCTTGTCTGGAGAATACGGCAGCTAGGCTTCCTGCCTTTCTTGTCTACGCCACTGAGGTAGAGGGTGTTAACAGTTCTGCCCACCTTAAATTTTGGGCTCTCAAAAATTGTCCAAAATTCTTCTTCTCGTCGAAAAAATGTCCAAAAATGCAAAATTTGGGGGTGTAATTTTGGAAAAATTTAGAGACAAAAATTAAAATTTTTTAGCAACGGTAATCTCAGTCTGTCGGAAAACCGCAACGATCCTGCAGCTCCGCCCACCCACGACGCCGCTGGAACGCGCTCCGCCATAACCACAGCGGCCAGAGGGGCCGGTAGGCTAGTCGATTTACTTACCCCCGGGGATAAAAGGCTGAGTTGACGTTGACGCGAAACAGGCCCAAGAAGTGTATAGTATGCCTATAAAACGTGTAAGCCTATTGACTGAACGCAACTGCAGTAGGCCTATCAGCAGCAGTAAGAGTTAGGGCTAAAATAGAGTGTTTTCTGACACAAAATGTGCAGTAGGAAATAGCGAGTGTGTAGCAGAAATTTACTAATTTTTTGTGCAGTTTGCAGCAAGCAACGAAGTGGAAAAGCGTTCAAACGCTGAAGAAAATCTTTAAAATTGTTGCCACTAGATACCACCTTTTGAGGCTAAAATCCACCAAATTTAATTTCGGCTCGGCTCCGCCCCTTGCCCCGCCCTAAGGGAGCTTACAGCGCTCCCACAGATCCTCTTTTGACCGGGCCTATGTCAAAAGGAAAAAGGGAGGGGGATTGGGAAAGGAGGTGAACAGTAGGAATTTTCAACTATTTTAGGCCTTGTTCGTGATTTACAGCTGTTAATACTGTTTCACACCGTTGCGCTGTCGCCACCACTGGCACTGTTAGCTATTAGGCTAGGCCCCATAGAATAGACGCTGCATGTAACAGGAATAGGCCTGAGGTTCGAACTTTGAGGCCAGGATTTTCAGGGTCAAGGTCACTAAGTAAATAAGTAAGTAAATAAGTAAAGTAAAGTAAGTAGGTGCATCAAAAGCCAGCTTAATTTTATTCGAACCGTAACGAACTGTAACAAGAAGCTCAGCTGTCATACTAGGATTGCCGACCGTAAGCGACCTTTATGGTCATCCAAGGTCACTGCTTTTTATGTAATCTGAAAGGCGTCCTATGCCACTTCTTATTAGCGATTAATGACAATCTTGGCCCTAAGCCATCGTTTTCAACATATGGCCAGTTTTCCGTTGAAAACGCACATTTTTTACCCCCTACAACATTCAACCCTACTTTTGAAAATGTTCTTCTTGCACTAGATCGCTTAAATTTTGCAAGCTTAAGTTCAAGGCACATAACTAATAATTCGTGTAAAAGGTTTTTCCCTATGACCTAACGTTTAGCCACAATACGTCCGATATGGACAGACGACGGACAGACAGACAACTTGTATACTATAGGTCCATAAGCTCGAACGTAGGCCTACACTCGGCTAAAATGTCGAGACAAGTACAGTTTCAATGTTTCAGTGGACAACGCATTTTGCAAAATACCAAAAGCTCTTTGCAAAAAGCTTGTTCGTTACAAGCGACTAGAGGTCAAGGCGTTGAAGCCAAGGTCAAACACAGTCGTCGAGGACACCATTTCTGGCATAGGCCAGCATATAGGCAGCCTACATGTGCCAATATTGCAGTCCAGTTTATAACGTAAGCTTATGATATAATCGTAGTTCGATGCTGTTAAAAGAGCCTATAGCATATAGTTGGAGAGTCTATTGTCCATCTGCTTGTTAGTCTCTGTGTCTGTCTGTGACTCTGTGGTTTGGTTTCATATCCTGCATTTATTGCTAGCAACAGCAGCTGCAGCGGCAGCTGTAACGCGCCGTTCGTTATACGTGCTATTCTGCAGCGGTGCCCCATTATAGGATTGCCCCCCGCCCAGAAAAGTCTCCCCGGCCGACAGTTTACCGGTAAAAATCCGTCTCGCCTGGCAGCAGCCCGGGCGTGACTAATTTTCACTGGTAAATTGTCGGTCAGGGGAGACTTCTGGGGGGCGATCCTATAATGGAAAGATTTTTTTATGCGGCCAATGTCACAGACTCTGACAATATTTTAGTAAGTGTAAGTGTCGCCAATAAAATATATTAATGTCAATTCCGTGATTATCTCTCCCCGGGCGAATTTTTCATGGGGAGACATTTTAATGTGACACCGGCAGCCTAGTAATTAATTGACGTCCGGCCTCGTACCGTGCGTCTGCAGTCCGGTCATAAAACGTGTCCACTGTTGCCACCTGCCAACCTGGCGACGTGTTTTTCGACTGTGTCTCTGTCTGTATGGCCTATCTCGGTCTCAATACAGAGTCTGCAGATATCGGTACTCCTCGAAGACTATCCTCGGCTCCGAGAACAACTCGAGGACAACAAATCGTAGCCTTGGCCTTGACGCCTTGGCCTCTAATTACTAGTCTTTACCGTAAGTAACTTGTGTGAAACATTCGGACTATAATTATGTCTGTCTGAACATTTTTTGGTGTTTATTTACGGTTTGAATATGTTTAAGATTAAACTGGCTTTCGGTGCATAGCAAAAAGCTGTCACACTAGCTTTACTTACTTACTTAGCCTACTTACCTACTTATTTACTGGCCTTAGTTTTGGCCTTAAAATGCTGACCTCGAATCCATCACTGTCTTAAGCTTATAGACATATACACCGTGTCTTTAAAAAACTGTCACACTTTGTCACTGTCCATATTTTAATTTTTTACTGGCATACTTTGTGGAGAATTTGCAATAAAATACTTATTAAGCTTAAATATCTTGATTACCACACTTTAACTGTGTTGCTACACTACCTTGTGAAATACAGATATTAAAAATGACCAAAATCAGAACAAATAGGCCTACATCACAAAAATTATCTTTTAAAATATTTTTTACTAATTTGCGTATTGAAATTGAATTATGAACAGTTTTCGATACATGGCCGGCGATTGTAAACAAAAGCAAATACTATTTTTTGTAAATAGGCCTAATAGTATTTAATGCGGTGACATAATACCTTCATTGTAACATGCTATTTAGTAACAAAGACAAGGCAGTGATTACAAATTCATATCAGTTCGAATTATACGGTTTGCAGAGGATGCTAACAAAATTTTCGAAGACAAACTGCCAAAAGAAAGGACCTGGCACTTTGCTAAAAACAATTTTGGAAATGCGTGGGAAACGACCAAAGGCATAAGGCGAAGCGAAAGGCAGAGCGAAACGCGTGCATAACTGAAAAGAATGGAACAGCTATGGATAAACTGCTAGGCCCCCAGAAAGACCAGAAACAAAATTAATGTATCTTTCAACGCACCTGCTACCCAAAGAAATGGTTCTAACAAAATGTACAGATCATTCACTGCGATTTTAGTTTGAAGTGTCTTGTTCATCTACCAATGTGATTGTTGCCTATTGCCAATTTTTCCTACATTTATATTTTACAAGATAGTGTAGCGACACAGTTAAAGTTTGGTGGGATATTTAATAATGATTTTATTGCCAATTGCCCAGAGAGCTAGTGCGCTAGTAAAACATTTTGAAAATCGGTTAATATTTTGTGAAGATAGAAAAATAACAAAGTGTGACATTTTTTGGGACAGTGTATTACCGTTATACGAACACGATCATTGTCTTCGCATGCGTGTCGGCCTCTCTGCCTGTATAGGCCTACATTCTCATGTGATCTCAAATTACATTGCGCCAACTTTCCCGTGTCGCTCGCGACAAACCCCCGTGACAAATGTCACGAGAATATCGGCGTAATGGAATTTAGGCTTATGCTGCAGTCGATTGTACGTGTATGCCGCCGTGCTGTGGCGTCTCTCGACGCACAAGACAATCTCCAAGTCAAATTTCGCCAATAAAATATATTAGCCTATGTGGAGCGTCCGTCCGCACTGTGGCAATTGGTAAGCCTGCATGATCGTTATAGGGCAAGGAGGGAGAGAAAAGGTCATGACCCCTCACCTCAGTAATGTCAGGATGTCTCCGAACTGCGAAAGTCATCTACATGTCTTAAGCCAGCGTAGACTTCGTTTTGTCCTAAAACATTATTTATTTACACTTCTGTCTTTTTGCTAAACATCGCCATTGCTTTACATTGCTTGTATAGGCCTATCCGTTGTTTTAATATTGGTATGCCCAATTAGCATGATTCCGTGAGATCGTAGTATAGGCTACTTCATAAGTTAGCCATGCATATTATTGTTTATTTTTATTGTCAACCATTTGTGTAAATTTAGGAGTGGCTCCCAAGCTATTTCTAGCTTTTGAGTCGGTCCTGCTGCATTTACTTTGTAAGCATATTGTCTTATTGTTCTGCTGATATCGTTTATGCAATAAACCGGTCATGATTATTAATAAAGCTGTAATAACTATATCACGCAATCGCAATGGGCCTACATGTTGCCTATAAGCTAGGCCCTATCTTGTTTGGCACAGCACGCAAGCAAACCTCGCAATATCATTGCCATGCATGTTAAACAGTTCACGTTTAAAATAGGCCTAGCGTTTCTTTTCGAAAAAAAACGAAATTCAAAAACGACTCAGAAATTTGGCACAACGTTGTACTATTCATTGACAATAACTGATAATAAAATACGCAGGTCAACTCAGCCTAGCCGTCCATCCGTTGGTAGTTACGACCAATCTGTAGCCTAAGTTTAATTCCAAAAACAGAATCCCGGGAATGGGAGATAACAAATTTCTTAATCCCGAATCCTTGAATTTAGAAATGAGTCCCAAGACTGCAATCGCTAATAAGAAATTTGAGCAAACGCTTACGAGACGCGAACAGTTTCTGAGATATGGCGACTTTTGGCTAAAAATCGAAAAAAAATTCCAACACCCTCTCATTTAGCGCCCTCGCTTGGGGTGACCCCTTTCGAATTTATGGATAAGCTGTGCGGTTCCTGAAACTAGAGTCTTCCAGGCAGCCGACGGTGAAGATTTGGTGATTCTATCTTGCGCCGTTCTTGACTGATCTAAGCTTGTGGCGGACGGATAGGCTGACAAACGGACAAAGTTGCGATGGCTAATACGCGCTATATGCCATATGCTGTTGCGCATAATAATGTCTGCCGTTAACGGCGAATTGAAGATAAGCAATTAGGCTATTCAGTGCAGTAGACGTCTTGTTACAAGATGAATTTATCGCCGAATATAGCGCTTGCAGCTGACGTTTTGCTGCAGCAGTAGGCCTACTGTTGACGCCTGCGGGTATACCTACGGGCTATACGCGTTCAGTCGGTGAATGATGAAATTAACCGTTCAAATTATATGATTTCATTATCAGACTCTGTTGCAGTGGCGTAGCCAAAGGGTGGGGGAAGGGGCCCAGCCCCCCAATCTTCCAGACAAAACATAACCATACGTTTAAACTGCACGAAATTGGCAGTTTAAAAAAATTAAAATCGTTGCCACCAGATGTCATTTTTAAAAGCTAAAATGTACCATATTCGATTTCGGCTGGGACTCCGCCCAGACCTCGCTGGGAAAGCTCACAGCGCTCCCCCAGATCCCCTATCTAAATTTTAGGGGGTTCTACTTTTAAGGGAGGGAAGAGAAGGGAACGGGAAAAGAGGAGGGCAGAAAAAAGAAAAAAGGGGGAGGGTAAAAAAAGAAAAAAAGGAAAGAGGGACAAATTGGGGAAGGGAAGAAAGTGAAGGGAGATGAGGCTCTCCTAATTGAAATTTCTAGCTACGCCACTGCTCTGTGGTCGACTAGCACGCGACACTGCGCGTCCTCGCGTCTTGTCGCTACATGCTGTCGTGAATGCTAACTATAAACAACACTGGCTAAAATGGGGTGTTTACACGATCTAGCAAACGTCCAGCAAACTTCCAGCAAATCTATTCAAAATACACGTGCTAATGCTGGACGTTTGCTGGATCGTGTAAACACCCTATAAGGCTTATTTCCACTACGGCTGCGAGTTGCGTTAGATATAGGGCCTAGCCTAGAAACACTATAATATTGATGTTTCTATACATATCATAACGCGCAACGCAACTCGGGTGTAATGAAAATGCTTCCCATTGAATAAACCGGAAATTTGCGTTTTGGGGTCGACTGCTAATAAGCTGTTTTTCAAGCGAAAACTGGTCGTATCTTAAAAACGGTGAGAGATATGGTTAAGGTTGCTTCAAATGACTAACAGGAAGTCGCATAAGCTTTTTCACATGACATGAAAATCACTGACCTTGGATGACCTTGAAAGCGCATTGCGCACTCTGCTATGCCAATTGTGCGGTATTGTGGCTGAACGGTAAGTCGTAGGGGGTCGGCGATAGTGCCGTTGGATAGGGCGATAACGAATTCTTATAGGCTGTCAATAGTAACTATGTCTCCATCTGCAGCAATTTGGCCGCAATTTTTAATTGAATGTTTCAAGCTATAAGTAGCCTATCTCGGAAACGGTGAGAGATAGGACCATGTTTACCATTAATCACTAATAGAAAGTGGCATTTAAATGAGATGGAAATCATTAAACTTCGATAACCTTGACGGTCGGTACGCGCAATTGTGGTTAAACGGTGCGACAAAGGGCCAAGGTTGCTACAACTGATCACTAATAGGAAATCGCATACGCTCTTTCAGATGAGATAAAAAATCACTGACCTTGGATGACCTCGAAAGACAACAGAAGCATCTGAGCTTTCTTGCCACAATCGCCACGACGCAGTTGACGCACTATGAAGCGCGTTACAGCGCGTTATAGTGATAGCTAGGCCTATCACTCGGCAGCTTTTATTTAATTTCATTTCTGTCGCTTTGTGCGCTCTTTTTCATTGCATCAGACACAACAACAATAACATCATCATCATCAGTATTGCAGCTGCTGCAGCTACACAAGCAACAAGCAACTGTATATACATAGGTCGTAAAAGGATATTTCTGTTGACTGACTATCTTTCTGTCTGTCTGTTTGACCGTGCCTGTCTCTGACTGTGTAGCCTGTTAGTAGTCGTGGTAGCGAGCGCAGTAACCACGGCAACGGGATGACGTCATATTCCCCCGGTGACAATACGTAGTACAAAGGAGACGTCGTATTCGTGGGCCCGGTGCGTTGGGTTATTTTGCGTTCATCGGTTAATCATTTGGTCGACCTATCCTACGGAAGTCCGTCAGCCACCGAGTGATGGGCAAAAGTTGACTAAAAGTTGTTAACTAATAGTTCAGTTAATATATTTGAGTTCGATCAGTGGAAGAATTAAAGCAAAATAAGTGAGTTAAAGCAGTAGTTCGCAACTAAGTAGTTTAATTTTAAAAAGTAATTAAAACACTTGTACATTTTTGACTTTAAAGGTGAAAAGGTAACTGAACTGAACTAAACTCGCCCGCTGGTGAGCTCAGTTCAGTTCAGTTACGTCGCTCTGTATGTGCCTTAATACCCCGTTTACACGATTAAGCTGGCTCGACGAGCTGGCTATTATGTTAGCGGACGAGCCAGCTCGATGCTTGCTCGATGTTTGCTCGAGCGTGTAAACGGGGTATAAGATATCACTGGTATTGATATTACTTACTTACTTTTCCAGCCTAAGCAGCTGTCACAAAAATGAATAGACGTAAATTCGTAAATTAAGACGGTGTGTATTTCATTTTTCATGTTTTCCAAGTGTTTAGATTCTTCTTAAATTGACAGTTTATTATAACCAATAGGCCTATCATCAGTCCTTGATGGCGACAAATTTCAACGTATACTGTCGCATCTGTCGAGAACGTTGCAACAGTTTACTCCCCACAGTAGTCGCAACTTAGTCGGAAAAGATTTAATCCAAAATTATTACGTTATACTGCCAAATGCAGTTGCTAACTAATAGGAGCCTAGTTTAAATATTTTAGTTATTTGCCCATCACTACAGCTACACAGGCAGGACATTGGTCATTCAGCCTTCATTGCTGCTCCACACGCGCAGACGCAGCTTCAGAACGTTGTCGTCGACCTTGCGGACGACTAGCCGAGAGTAAATACTGCAGGCCGGGCGGCGGCTAGAAGTCCGCCAGTCTCTGGGGATTACTGGATTAGTGGTTGGCGTTCAGTGACACACGTAGGTCGTGTCAAGCATGCAGAAACAAAGCCACTTCCGTATATACTGCTGCAGCCGCAACAGAAACTGCTGCTGAAAGCTAAAGATGTGTTCAAAACGACAGAAGTAAAAAAACCCAGCTGTCGCTAGAAAAGACGCGCTACAGCCTATAAACTTGCAGTTCCTGTTGTAGTACTGACCTTCAAAGTCATCCAAGGTCAATGATTTTCATGTCACTTGAAAGCCAATATGCGACTTTTTATACTAGTGATCAATGGCATCCTAGGCTCTATTTCGCATCGTCCTAACCGCAATACATCCGTGACAGACGGGAGAGACGACGACGGACGACAACCTGTGTCAAAGACGCCCTACAGCATAGCTGTGGCGCGTCTAAAAAAACTGAAATAAAATAAAATGTCAACTCAGCCTGGCCATCCCTCGTCGGTGGGCGCAGTGAATACTAGTAAAAGGTAAAACGCAAACAGGCACACCGCGCGATGCATTAGCGTCGTATCCGTGGTCACCTCGCAGTGTAAACTGGTGTCTGATTAAGGGTTAATGAAACGAAGCGCAGCGCCGCCTTATGGGCTTCATGCGCCGTCGGGGAGGACTTTACGTTTTTTACACGCAACAGCAGCTACTGCTGTAGCGCGTCTTATCTATCGCAATTCTGTCTGTCCGTCTGTCTGTCACACGGGTGGGTCGGTCAAAACGGTGCAAGCTAGAATCACCAAACCTTCACCATCGGCTGCCTGGAAGACTCCAGTTTCAGGAACCGAAAACTTTTCCATAAATTCGAAGCGGGTCACCCCGAACGAAGGCGCTAAATGAGAGGAGGTAAGGAAAATTTGCGATTTCCTGCCGATACGGCGTTGGCAGAGCGAGACAGATCACGACCTCTGGTGAGTACAAATAAAACACTATAGATAATTAGTCGCCGGTCGCCTGGCGCTCTCTGGCGACTGATTTTGTTTTACTGGGCTTTCAAACATGCACCGCTGTTGCGCGTTCCCCTTTGCATTAGCTGGGCATTTTTGTTTATCTTTTATTAAACGAATGGCATATAAAACTTAGTTCATTTCAGTAGGCTACGTTTCGTTCGACTAAAATCTCCACAGCATAGCCCCAGTGCATATTGGGACAGCCATAAACCTATAGTAGGCCTAAACGGTAGTCTAAACTCTAAAGACACTTTTGGGTGCTGAGAATGCGGAACAGTGTTCACATAATTGTCGTGACACCGTTGCAGCTACAGCGATTGAGAACGCAGTCATTCCTGGAACTGCATAACTGTGCTGCTGCATGTATAATTGTATATGGGCCATATATATCGTCTAGCAATATACAGCATTGCCGTACGGCGTACGTTGCAATAGCAATAGGATGCAAACAATATTCAAAGCGGTGCCAGTGACTGTATACACCTGCAAGCTATAGGATTAATAACACACGCATTGCACGTGGTAGGCCTACAGCTAGAAATCCTGCGGATCCGGCTAGTGAGTCCAGGGGGTCGCTTAGCTGAAAATGCAAAATTGAAAAGTGACGTGCTTATAGGCCTACACGGACTACTCTAGGCCTACAGTAGGCTACTGCTATAGAAAATGCCTAAAAATGTACGCATCTGAATGACTGCAGAGCAGCTGAAAGTGGCTCGGGGGCTAATTGGTTTTCTGCTGTCTGCAGCAAGCAGTAGACCTACATACAAAAGAGAGATCCGGAGACTAATTAGTATAGCTAGCTTACGACGTCGAACGTCTGAACTGCATTGCAGTCTGAGCTGTGTGTTGCGTCGCATGATCACTATTTCTGTCGTCTAAAGGTGTCTTCAAAGCGAGTGAAACGAATTGAAATAAACTGGCATACATTTGTCCTGCTTTTACCAGCGGGTTTTGCACGTTTTTGGCCGGCCGTTAGGTCAAGCCTTGGATACGATATGTTCTGTATGTCTGTCTGTCCGTAACGCATGTATTGTGGCTAAACCGTAGGTCGTAAAACGTCGTCGACGGCGTCGTTGGTTAGGGTGATGATGAGTCCCTAGGCCTATAGGCTCTCAATAGTATCCTATGTCTCTTGCTTCAGCGGTTTGGCCGCAATTTTGAATACAAAGTTGCTGCCAGCAGCCATCACCCATGTGCGACGAATTACCTTATATAGTATATCCTAGCGTTGGTTGTAGCGTTTAATAGAGCAGCATCATCATAACGTGTACAGGACTGCAGTCACTCTAGGATATCGCTTTCTTTCCGCGACCGAAAATCATCAGCTGGCCTTCGGATATAGGTGCTACTGTCGGCCCACCCTAGCGACAGCTGGGTTTCTTATTATCAATCTCAAGATCTTGAATTTTGTCGGTTATTGCGTGCACTTCATGCACACTTGCCATGCACGACATTACTCGACTTTGAAGATTTTTTGTGCATTATCGAAAAAGAAGAAGAAGAAAGAAAAAAAGATAACTAGCGATTCATGTAGTTGTGCTGTTTGAATGAGCGCTTCGGCTTTCACTACAGTACATTATTTTTATATCCGTCGCTTCCAACACACCTTTAGGCGCTGCGATCTGTTTTGCAATAATTATCATCAATTCATCGTGATATTTGAACTGTAGTCGTCTTATAGGCCTATCGATATTCATGATTCTATAGATAACGGCCGTGACACAGAAGCTACTTTTCCAGCTTCCTTTCACCGTAGACTGTGTTGAAGCCTATACGTAACAAACTAGTGTTTTATCAAGTTTACCACCGATTTGGCTATTAAGAAGCTAAAAGAATGCTGCTGAAAATCGGTAAATAACTGACGACGCAGTATGAAAGTTGGACGCTTTCTTAATTGAATTGAGACCTATAGCTATAAGTTGTTTGCCATCTCCGTACTATATAACCAGCCATCAAGGTCAACTCAGCTTTCCATCCCTCCTGGGTAGGCAAATCTAGTGCCGCCGGCCTGGAAGCCAAGGGTAGAAGCGGGACTCGTTCACCTGTGTCGGGTGGCAAAAAGCCACAGACAACGTTTAAGCTTTAAACCGCTGTCTCTATAGGCTATCTGTCTGTCCTCGGCATTGTCTGTTAGCGTTAGCATATTGCAGTCATCAATAATCTGCTCGTTTCACTATGAACGCTGTCGCCGTGCACAAGGCAAAGCAGTGCACAGTGACTTGTGTGGAGGGCCGGGAATAGCTTCGACTGTATGGACCTCGTACGTACTGTATAATGCCCGGCCATTAATAATGCACGCTGCCGCATTCGTTGTTCTGTGCCGAACGTTCTCGTCGACGTGTTGCTAGCTCTAACCAGATGCATGGCCTTCGACGCTCCGCGCCACTGTAGGCGTCCATCTTTCTCCACGACTAGGAGACATTTTACATTTTCCCACCACTTCCCCCTTTTTCCTTTTTTTCCTCACTTTCCTTCTATCTTTTCCTTCCATCTACTTTTCCTTTCCCAGTGACGTCGTAGCGGAGAGAGAAGGCATCATCGCCTCCGATATCTCTAAATTTTGAGCTATATTTTTTTGTTGGAACATGTTTATTCATTCATTTTGGCTCGAAAAAATCCACGTTTCATGAACATTTCGAAACAAAATTAAACTTCTGAGCATCCATAACCTCTTTTGTCGCAAATTTTCAGTGTCTGTCGGAAAATCGCAATTTTCTGCCCACCATGTTTTTAATTTACGACGCCGCTGCCCCTTCCCCTTTTCACCTTTTCCTTTCCCTTAAAAGTAGTCACTTAAAATGCAGCAACGGGGTGTAGGGAAATGCTGTAGCAGAGTAGGAAGCGAAGCTTCAGCTGAAATCGAACTTGATGCATTCTGGCCTTAAAATGACATCCCGTGGCAACAATTTTAACGATTTTCATGCGAATCAGCCGATCGAATGTTGAATGGATGGAAAGTCTTTCAAATTATAGCTATTATTCCTCAAATATTGGGGACGTTCGTGATAATGTGCGCAGTCCAAATATAGGGAGGGCAAGTGACGTCCCCCTGTCCCGTTACGATCTACGCCTATGCGGTCTAACGGCGCGGTAGTACATGTACGTCACCATTCTGTATTAGCCTATATACAAAAAACTGCAAGCAATTCATTTAATGTTGTATAAGCGCTGATGCAAAGCGGCAAAAATCAAAAAGTATAAGCACGAACTAATGTATTAGCTTAGACATTTAATCTGTTCTCAGTAGCCAGATATAAACGTCTAAGCTAATGCACAAGCCGTGATGAACGCGACGACGTACGACCTTTGCATTGTATATTTGTCGCCATCTGATTCGTTCTCTCATTTATTCATTCATTCACTGAGCGACTTCGCCACCCAGGAATTAACTGTTGCAGCTATTCCTACGTCATTACATCCATGCAAGTCTTCCGGTCGTTTCATTTTCTCCTTTTCTTTTTTCTGCCTTTCGCACACCCTCCCCACTGCCTGATGCCGCTTCGCTTTTTTCACAAATGACTTGAAAATGAACTTGCACAGATGGGCACTAAGATAATAAATGCTACAGAAATAGTATTAGTAGTACATTGTCTGACTGTATTATGATGATGTTTTTATGCCTCCACCAACGAGGCATTTTGTTTCCAGAGTGTTCGTGCGTCCGTGCGTCCCAAACAGACATTGTTAGCACGACATCGTGCGTATTCGTCGATAAAATTTGACCAAACTTTGCCACTAACGGACTTCGGGGGCAAAAATGAGCGCATCAAATTTTGAGGTTAAAAGGTTAAGAGTCAAGGTCACAATAGCGTCATGTATGCTGGCGAAGGCATAATAGTCGATGAAGTCGTAACGACCATCTAGTTTTGTAGGCCCTATAAAAGTTTATAGAATATGTTTATCTTAGATGAGTCGTGTTTGACTTTTTCGCTTATGTACGATTTCTTTTAGTGTACGATTTGCGATAATAAATGTACAGTGAACGTAACTTGCCCTATCACAGCGTCTGTAGTCCCGCGAGTGTTGTCCGACGATGTCCGGTGCTGCAGTCTTCCGCCAGTTGCGTCGTCTGTCGTCGTCGTACTCCATCTTTCGACCACATTCTAGTATGTCAACGCCGTACCTTTAATGACTAGACCCCCAAATATTGGGGGAGGCATGGCATGTCCCCGTCAGTGTCGTCGCGGCCGGGGAAACAGTGCAGAGAACTGTCCCCATCGCCAAATTTTGAACTGCCGGAAAATGGTGAAAAATTCTGTTCCCAGACGAAAGATGTTCGATCCAAAAATGCAAAATTTGAGACTAACCCTCCCCCATATGGAAGGAGGAAATTTAGAGGCAAATTTGAAATTTTGAGTACCGATGATCTCCCTCGTCGAAAATTTGCAGCTGTACGTCTGAATTTCGTCGGAAATTTGGAGTGTATGTCGAACACTTGCAACCTTAGCTGTCCCGCTCACTTTTTGACCTGCGACGACGCCGGAACGTGTTTCTCTGTTCCACAGAAATCGACGCGCAGGTCGACCATGCCAACACTGTGAGCTCGGTAGAATTATACCGACGCAACAAGACGACGATATAATGCGATCTGTCGCCGTCGCAGAATACAAAAGGGCCTGACCTATACGGTGTGCAGTTACTGTAGCTGCACAGAGACGTTCAGTGAGCACTCAGCCGGTCTTACGACGAATACAACGAATGTCTCTGCTAGCAGCTACAGCAGCTGCTACAGCAGTATAGCCTAGGCCGTAACAATAGCCACGTACCGCAGCAATCGTTCTCCTAAAGATTTTATAGTGCTGAGATCTGACCTGTGCTATTGCATGCTGCTGCTTCCTGCTTCACAGAAACTACGCTGTGTCTTTGAAAAAGGACCCCGACGTTATCGATCGTAACCTGAAAACGGATTAACTGATTTAACCCTCCTATGCTTATAGAGAAAAACGACCCCCTCATGCGGTTTGTTATGAATTATTTTTTGTTTGGCGCCGATACCACCAATATATTTTGTGTATCTGTTTCTAAGCAGCAATGGCATTTTCTCAGGTTTTTCAGGTCCTGGAATATATCGGATAATACCGATAAATTAGCTCCCCGGTATTGATTAATGGCATTTTTCTCAGTTTTTGTGTTTATTTGTTGTTTATCTGCCTAGTTAATGCGTTTTTGCAATAAATATACTTAAAATATATTCTAACTTCAGACAGAAGACAAAAAACGGCCAATGTTATCCTTATACTCTCGGCCTATATCAATTCATGTTTTATTTACTTACTTGATTAGTTTCTTACAAAAAATTATATCAGACAGTTCTAATGTGCTCTTTAAAAAATCCATTTGAGTGATGTATAAAATGCCGCAAAATATCAAGCAAATTGCGACTATTGGTGAAGGGGGTCGAATCGACCCACTCTTAGGCTGGGAAGGCTGTCGAAAAAAGCTTAAACATAGAAGGGTTAATTAATTATTTTGGTACAAATATTCCAAACACAACTAGCTATCAAAAATATGATTGTTGAAGTTTTTACTTTACTCAACCTATGTTTTTGCACTACGTGAAAAATCGAAGCAAGCAAAATATGACATTTTTGTTCAATGCAGTATCATAATAAATTCGATTAAAATAGCACACATTAAGCATATACGGAAAAGGATGTCTTGCACAGTGGCTGATAGTTTATTCACTTGTCTAGTGATGCAAGTGCTGACCGTAAAATATTGGAAATAAGCCCTATGAGATATGAAATAATTTATGGATGTCTTTTGTTTATTTCAACGCATGGACCTATTTATTGCTAGTTCTGTTCCTCACAGTAATGTAGAAACAAACGTTCAGTGAGGTGGCAACTTAAACGGCTATAAATTTGATGGCAAGCTGTAACAGCCAACAGGGTTCTCTACGTGACGTTTGGGCTCCATGGTACGTTGCTGTCATCTGATTACAAAATTAAGTCTCATATCTTTGGAGATAAAATTTTTATCTAAATTAAGCTGGCATGCAAATAACTTTTATTTGGTCTGATATAATAACTTCCTGCTGCACTTTAGTAGTTGTCCTTCTCTGTAGCCAGCTGTAGCAACTGTTGCAGTAATTGTTGTCGATTGAATATTGTTCGAGTTGACAAGTTGACACTCACAACTGCTATAAACAGACTCAAAAAAGGCGTCGCGGCTTGCTTTTTCCCCTAAATTTTGGGTTGTCGGAAGATTTTTCTTCGACAGAAAACGCAAAATTTGGGGTTGAGAAACCTCCATTTTCAGAAAATTGAGGAACAAAGTTAAAATTTCAAGCACCCGTAATAATTAAGCTCGTCTCTCTGTGATTTGCAGTGTTTGTCCGAAAACTGAAACTTTCTGCAATTTAAGCCATCACGACGCCGCTGGTAATAGGCATATTCGTCCATATAGGTACATATACCACAACAGCTGGTCTGCATCTGAGGCGTCATGCTGTTGAAATAATTTGGTAGAGGGATTGATGACGGAGGGAACGAAAGTCCCGAAGCCCCCTTAAAAATGTACATGAAATCAACGTAAAAATTGCACATTTTCATGCACTGATGGCAGTGATGGGTAACTATCCTACTCCAAAACGTGTTACGTGCGCAAAATGTTTTGATACAAAAATAAGTTTTATCGTCTTTCAAAAATATTGAGGGGGAAGCTTAGCCCCCGGCCTGCATGCGTGGCTCGACGTACGCTGGTCTGTTTGCTCAAAGCCACTGTCAATGCAGGTCGCCGACATCAAATTTTCATTCAGTTCACTGATGAACAAGAGGCCCAGCTTTTGCTAGGGTGAGCCGACCGTGAAGCTTGTACCCGAAGACCAGCGTCTAAATAAATCAATAAAATTTATTAAATTTTTACTGGGATGATAAATATATTATTAAGCCTAATCAATCTTTATTGTAAGATAAACAAATCTATATAATTAGGCCAATTTTATGATCAACGGATAAAGTTACGTTAGGGATAACAGATTATTCTTTTAAAGTTTATATTTTAAAAAAAGATTAACACCACGCAATATTTCCGAAAATCAGCGTCCGAATTCCAGACGCCGAGAAAAAGCAATTTCTCGAAGGTGACTATTTCCATACACGCTATGATGACGCTGCTTTATCGAACGCCACAAACAACGTTAAAATAGAATAATTCGACGCAGGAGGATGATTGGCTGCAGGCAGCAACTTTGCATTGAAAATTGCGGCCAAATCGCTGCAAATATCGATAGCGACATGGTTGCTATTGACAGCCTATAGAAACTCGTCATCGCTCTATCCAACAGTACCACCACCGGCTCCCTACGACGTCTGGTTTAGCCACAATGCATGCGTTACAGACGACGATATACAACAGACAGACAGACAGACAGACCACACGGTTGGTGAAAAAGCATTCGCTGACGACTGACCACTCCATTACCGCTCCGTTACTACTCCGTTATGTCCAAGGTCGCTGAGAGAACTGTCGTTGAGAAGCTCGTCAGACATCTCTAGGAGCAGGACCTGCTACAGCGACTGCAGTCGGCATACCGGCGCCATCATTCGACAGAGACCGCGCTTCTGCGCGTATTGTCCGACATCTACGCCGCTGCCGACCGTCAAGACGTCACGCTGCTCGGTCTTCTCGACCTGAGCGCCGCTTTCGACTGCGTCGATCACGACATCCTCGTTCGTCGGCTGCATCAGTCGTTCGGCATCTGCGGCACGGCACTAGAGTGGCTGCAGTCGTTCCTGCACGGTCGCATCCAGCAGGTCTGTTACATCGGGCAGCTGTCGGCAGTCGTCGAGCTGCTCTTCGGCGTTCCACAGGGCTCTGTCCTCGGCCCGTTGCTGTTTCTGTTGTACACCGCTGAGTTGTTCGACATCATCTCTAGTGCCGGACTGGTCGGACACTCGTACGCCGACGACACACAGGTGTACATCAGTGCTCCAGCCGCATCCGCGTCGGTTTCAACGCAACGTTTCATCACCTGCGTTGAACGCATCGATGCCTGGATGCGTAGCAACAGGCTGAGGATGAACGCCGACAAGACACAGCTCGTGTGGCTTGGAACACGACAGCAGCTTGCCAAGCTGACCACTACCGAGCTACCACTACTCTCTGCCCTCGTCAAGCCGTCGTCCGCAGTGCTCGACCTGGGCGTCAACATCGACGGCCAGCTTACCATGTCTGACCACGTCGCCGCGTTACGCTGGTCGTGCCTGCTTCAACTACGCCAGCTACGGATAGTCAGATCTTCCCTGACTTTGGAGGCTGCGAAGACACTGGTGCACGCATTCGTCAGCAGCCGTCTTGATTACTGCAGCAGTCTGCTGTACGGGATCGATGACGGCCTGCTGACGAAACTGCAGACTGTCCAGGATGCAGCAGCGCGCGTCGTAACCGGAACTAGGAAGTTCGACCACATCACTCCATGCAGTGCTGTGTCAACTTCACTGGGTTCCGGTTCGCCAGCGAATCACCTTCAAGCTAGCGAAGATCACCTTCAAGTGCCTCCATGGTCTGGCGCCGTCATACTTGGCAGATGTGTGCATCCCGGTCTCGTCTGTCGTCGGCAGGTGGCAGCTGCGGTCGGCAAACAGCGGGGCACTCGTCGTGCCGCGCACAAGGACCACGAT
>Ga0209367_1000937_pt1 | contig 33359 bp, 19 predicted proteins | sample WorMetLIZISLAND2_FD_187412 | JGI IMG/M metagenome (GOLD analysis project Ga0209367, IMG submission 187412) | Marine gutless worms symbiont microbial communities from Max Planck institute for Marine Microbiology, Germany - Olavius geniculatus... ... | reverse complement strand
GTTTCGTCCTACCCCTGTCGAAGAGGGGGGAGTTTCGTCCTAGGGGGGTTGTGTCCGGGGGGGTTATGTCCGGACACCGCGGCTGACAACATATAGGCCTAGTTGATTGTGATCTTCGTTCGTTGGTCGATGATTGGCGTCATGAGGGAACGTGTTCGGCACAATTTCACTAAAGTCCCTCTAAAAATAAAACTCGCATTTTCCTGCTGCGTTGAGTCTGGTGGCGCGGCAAAGCATGATTCTGTCGTTCTTCGTTCGCTAGATGGCGTGGCGTGGATAGGCGTAGAGCTTTCTCAGTCATGGGTGGCTCCTTCAGGTTTGCTATTGATTCGTCGTGGAGCCAGCGCCGGTGGCGTGGGTCCAGGGAATGCAGTCACTGGGCGGTCCGGGACGGCGGCGCTGAATCGATGCTTGGCGGGCCGTGGCAGGTTGGGGCGGGGGAGGGGTTCGTTGGCCGACTGATCGTAGCCGTTACAGCGCCGTCCGCCACTAACTGCTGCTGCTGTTTACTGACGTCATGCCGCATCAGTCACAACAGCAGCAGTGTATTGCCGGTGTCATATTGAAATGTCTCCTCCATGAAAATTTCGCCCGGGGAAATATAATCACCGAATAATGTTATGTCTTCGCGTTATTAAAACATCGCCGGCTCCACAAAAAGTCTCCCCTGGGCGGACAATGTACCGGCAAAAACCAGTCCCGCCCTTGCGGCGGCCGGGCGGGGCGGATTATTGCCGGTAAAATGTCGGCCGGGGGAGACTTTTCTGAGGGCGATCCTATAATGGGGCACCGGCCCGGCTCTGCCATGCTCTAGTTTGTGACCGTACGACCCATCACCGGCTTGTCGCCGCTGCTATCAGCCACAGATACTGCTCGCCGCCAAACCGCGAAATGATGCTATGATTTTAAACTTAGAGCTACAAACAATCGGAGATCCCAAACCTTCGCCTAGCATATGTGCTGCCGCCTGGCGAATACAACGGACTCAGTAGAGCTAATGGTAATGAATACAGTATCCAGAGTGTGCAAAATGATTCGGATCTCAACCAAAATCTAATCACTTTTCATGCCCAACCCTACGCATAATTTCATCAAACCCGGTTTATAATCCAGACAATATAGATGCAAACTTGCACTTTATTTCGGCGAAGATAAATGCCACTATGTGTTCCAAAATTTGTTGCGTCTGCTATAGCCCCTATATAGTTTATTACTATATTACTACGTTTTTTCTCTTTTTCTAGGAGGGAACGTGTTCGGCACAATTTCTAAAAAATAAAGCTTACTCACTGAAACGTAGGGCTATAGCTTCTACCTTTTGACGCCATTGCATGTAAACATTTCTAAATTTTTTTCTACAGCACCAAGCGCGTTCGAGGTTATATGCACATTTAATTCGCGCTCAATGAGTTACCTGCTTACTTACATACTATGGCCTACTTGCCCGGCTGGTGGATTCTTGCAATTGTCATCAAGCCATGCGGTTGATGCAATGTACCGTGGATGGCGTTGGTACTATACAACTCACGGCATAGGCCTATTCGTGTACATCAACGCATTAATATTTGATGACGAACAGACGCAGTCTGCAGTGCACCATGTCATCGCTTGCATCCGTGCAGCATTATGTACGTCGTAATTTAGAATCACCAACTAGAAGCGCTCAGAGATCACAACCCTCCACCGAGACGTGGGCTTTATTTCACTGTGCTTATCGCGAAAGCCATGCCGTGACATCACAATAGGCCTATACCGGTATATACATGCCGTGTGAACAGTGGCTTTTATTTCCCCAAATTTGGAATCGAAATCGGGCGCAACTCACCCCCTCCACTTTCGAGCTTAAGTTTCCCCACTTTTGTACTCAAGTATTTCCTTTCTTGGGCTCCTTTGTTTTTCCGGGGGTTTATTAGAGGTGTAGATAAAAATAGGGGGAGTGAAAATAGGGAGAGTTTTATTAAAGATGTAGTTTTTCTAATGAAAAATAGGGGAAAGTTGATCTACACCCGTAACAAAACTTCCCTCCCTGATTTTTCAAGGGGCGCAATCAAGCTGCCCCACCAGGCGGTGTACGGACAAAAGGCCATGCACCGGACAAAAGGCCACTTATTTACCAAAACGTATGTAACAAAATTATATAATTGGTTTGTAGTTCTGTTTTTTTTGTTGAGCTAATTTGTGTTTAATATTTTCACTAAGTTTGATACTTTTTTAAATGTTGTTTTTATACGACATTGGACTTTGGCGTTTTTTGTGCTTGTAAATAAATAACGATGTTGTAATGCTGTGTTACCCTGTGTATACTAATAATGTTAGAAAAAATAACCGCTAACGCACAAGTGACGATGATGAAATTAATACGACGAACATGACGACAAAAAATTACACAAGAACAGTTCAATAAGCTGTACAAATTTGTTAATGTCAGTTATGTCACGTTTATTAGTTATCGGTACCTACGTTTCATTGGTATAGCTTACCGCCAGTTACCATTTACTCGAGTAGTGAGCAGTTACTGAGACAATGAAGAATGATTGCCTAATTGTTATTGTTGAGTACGCTCAAAATAGCAGAAACGGCATAGTGAACGATTATCATTTGAAACCGAAAAATGTAACCTAGAAGGTCGGGACTTAGACCGTTTAAATCTACGTTTAATGCTGAAAATTTTATATTATGCAGATTATCTTGGTCTATGTGTAGTGAATTCAGCGCAGTGGGCTCTTGAAATGTGTCTTGCAGCCCAAAATCGCCAAAATATTCATAAAAACCCCTATTTTGGCGTTCAAAGTCATCCAAAATCATTGAATTTAGTGGCAATCGAGAGCCAGTTTACGACTTTGTATTAGTGATTAATGGTAACCTATATGCCCTATCTCGCACCGTTATTGAGATACAGCGGCCTATTGGCTGAAATCGCAAATTTTTCCTACCCCCTCTCATTTAGCGCCTTCGTTCAGGATGACCTCTTTCGAATTTTTGGAAATGCTTTACGGTTCCTGAAACTAGAGTCTTCCAGGCAGCACTTAGTTATACTGAGTCAACATCTATAAGTGTGGCCTTTTGTCCGGGATTCCCACCAGGCATAGGGATAAAAGCCACTGCGTGTGAATGATACCGAAGTATTGCTATTCTGCTGCGTCAAAGTAGGCTCTAGGCCTAATTTGGCAATACCGAATCATTGTCGCAAAATTCACCAAACTCTTTGTTTGTATTCGCCAGGTGGCAGCAAACCTCTCCCCTCAACGCCTTTGGTGCATCGATCTCCGCGCCTACAGCGGCTCGCTCTCTCGATTGAGTTTCCCCGCCCGCTTTTTTCCACAATTTAAGCACGTGACGACTTGCAATCTTTACATCTGCATGAAACTTCTCTGCAACTGTTGCACCGATAGTTACAGCGTCGGTGGTGCGAAGTTCTCACGTTGAAACGCTCTGTTGATTCATGCTTGGTCGTGTGGCTAGTCGTAGTACTTTTAGTATCATAGTCGGGCGCTGTGTATGCAGTTTGCTTGAGAGCTCTGTCGCACCTGCCGTCCGTCTCTCTCTCCTTCTCTTGCTGTTTTTCCCCCTCTGTGTCGAGCAGTTTTACAGCCGAGTGTCGTTTATAATTAGGACGCCGGTGAGCGGGTGCAAATGTATGCAATTGCACGTCCGAGGCTGCGCCGGCCCTCAAGCTGTAAACCGTATTACCTACCGCAGTTAAATGCATAAATTTTGCACCTTGCTGCTACTGCAACGTTGCGCGACTAGCTTGAACATTGTTGTAGGTTAAATTAAAGTATTTTCATTAATTAAACCACACTTAGCTTGCACAGATACAATTTTCACAGTTTTTGGCTGAAGTCGTGCTTTATAAAGCAAACGATGTTGTAGCCTAGGCTATTTAATCGTGGTTTAATTACGATACCGCACTGTCTGAAGTGATATAAGCTCGCACTGCGTGTTCGCTTACTCACTGTAGCAGCAGTGCGGTATCTAGTAACTACACACCCTACGAAACTAACCCAAGCATGAAATGATTATATTCATAGGCGGATTTAGGAGTTGAAGTTGGTGGGACAAGGTCGAGCGCCGAAGGCGCGAGCTGAGTCGAGGCGCCGAAGACGCCAAGGGGGGAGTGTAAAGTCGTTATTTGACCGTTATTAGCCAGTCTATCCTGAAAACGGTTGCAGATAGACATGGATATGCTGTCTGTCACAACAAGCCCGAGTGACGAGTTTTTAGTCGTATTAACATCGATGACTTTTTAAGACCCTGAACTCTAAAAATAAGGGGTTTTATTGTTTTTTTTGCAGTCTTTGGCTGCGCCGCGCACTTCAAGAGAGAATTCCGACGCAGTGGGTGGAGATAAACTAAAGCAATATGCAAACAGGAACTGCTATAGGCTTTCGCGCGTCTCGTGAGCATTAGCTCAAATTTCTTGTTTTCCTGCGTTGAAACGCGAAACGGCTGAGGATTTCGACGTACGGGCGTTACGTCTTTGCCACTTTTGGAGGTAATTTGGCAAGATCTAGTAAAAATAGTGTTATGTCGTCAAAGCACAGAATCCTTGAGTTCATTTTACGCGCGACAGCATGTACTGCTTCGCGCGTCTTAGTTATCTATCGTCGAGGCGTCTGTCCGTCTTTCCGTTTTTTCGTCCGTCTTCCATACCCTGCAGCGCTATCAAAATGGCGCAAACTAGGATCACAAAATCGTCTCTCTGGGCTGCCACAAGAACTCTAGTTTTTATGACAAAATTTCGTGCCGCTTGGTGAGGGATTCCCCTCGAACGCTGATTTCCCAGGTGGCTGCACGCATGTTGTTGCGCGTCACGTGAGCATTGCTCAGATTACTTGGTTGCTGTTGATATACCCTGTAGTATAAGGTTGGCACGGATGTTGCGAGGATTTCTCCATACAGGCAAGCACTAAGTAGTTATAACTATGACGGTTAATTAGCGTGCGTTAGTTATTTCTGCAAGTGTAATCTACCTCTCACTGTGTTTCAGGAGCTGTATGAGCTGTATAGCCCTAATTATGCAGTGTTTGACGCTGTTCTCTTGTCAATGTATTCAGGACTGTTGTAACTTCGCGCAGGCGCGCGACGTCTGCATGGTCGTTGACATTTATATAGACATTTACAACAGCGCAGCTGTTTGTTACAAGCAGACCTATTGTGCAGATCTATATGCTGCTTACAGTAGCGCTAATTACCCGCTGACTTGAGTTAGAGACGCTGGAGGCGTGTAATGTTACGTCATGTCGTACAGGTGTCACTAACTCTTAACTGTCACGACGCCGGCCACTATATATAGGCTGTACGTCGTTCTGTATCTCAGAACGCTTTGCTATACAGCATGCGGATACTTTTGGACTGGCATAATGACGTATTCGTTGATCGGATGATGCAGGAGCTATACGAAGTTCGTCGACATGTGTGTATCTGCGACGCGTTGGCGAATTTGGTTATTGGCAATATTATCGGGTTTCTGCTAACACGGTCAGCGTATATGCCTACTATTAGCTGCGTCTTTTGGTCGTGTAAAAAGTAACGTGTAAAGCGAGTTATTCTTAACGTTGTATGCATTTCTAACAGACATGCTTTGTTTCAGATAATTCCGCTGAGGAAATTATGTGGCGGGTAGTTTGTATTCGAAATAACTAAAAATGTTATGAACGGACTTTGATTAAATTTTGGGGCAGTTTGAGCGTAAGTCAGGAAGGAAGTAGTAAAAACTTTGGTGGCGTTGTGTACAGTAGTTTTCTGTAATTTACTGTTAAGAGTGAGGATGTAAAAGTGTAGGGGCCTACTCATCATTTGCCACTCAGTTTTTGTATAACGTAGATAGGCCTGTAGGCCTGACCGAAGCTCGTTTGCGACTAAGCTTTGTGGATGTTCTGTTTCGTGTTTGCGTTTTAAACTTTTTGTTTCGTTTTCTCGTCGATGCTGTTGACCTGATCACATTTTCGTGCTGCAGAGAAGTATATTCCGTGATAACGAGCCCTATTGTCGTGCCATAGATTCTGACTCGCTCAGTGTTTGGTTAACATTTTATAGCCGTTAAGCTTTAACGGTTAATGGAGACACTGGCGTAGCCATAGGGGGCACTGGAGGCACGTGCTCTCTAGAAGTTTACTCAGTTACTCAAAATGCACCAAAATACGTCATTTTCACACAAAATATTCGAAAATTTTCTGGGAAGGAAGCACATCCCCTACCCAGATTCCTTCCCACTTCTCCTCATATCTCACCTAACTGCTCCCACTACAACTAGATCCTGGCTACGCCACTGAATGGAGAGGGCAAAATTTACATTACTTTGGGGGTCACGTGGCCATTTCTAACTTTGAATTTCGTCAGCTGTTAAAGGTTTCAAGAAATACGAAGCTTTTGTGTACGGTATAAGGTGTGATGAGTTTTTTAGTGACCATTATGATCATTTTTGCACATTTGAAGAATGTTTTAAGAATACTTTAAATGTACAAAAATGATCATAGTGGTTACTAAAAATCTCACCACACCTCATAGTCATACCGTACATGTACGCTTCGTACTTCTTACTGGTCCCGTGGCACCAGTTATACTTGTTAGTTAATTATTGGTGGATTGGACATATGTCTCGTTAGCCATTAGGTAGTTACTACGGTGGCAGAATTTCTGGATAGTCCGATCCCTTCTTTGTGACAGCTGCATAAACTATTAGGCTGCTGTGTCACTGACACCGGTGTGATGTTAGGCTGAGTTGGTCTACAGTGGCGGCGGCTACTGTGGTAGCTGCAGATGTGACAGTCAACCAAGTGTCAGCGAGCAATACCCAACGACTCTGCAATGTAGGTGTGTTAGTAACTTGATGAGTCAACTTGCCAGCTGCTCACACCTATCTACTCATTTTGCCACTATTTACTCATGAAACTTTGCAGCTGAGTTGGTTTCCATGATTGAATTAACCACCTACCTCGTGTAGCCTACACGTGTACTTTGGCCTTCTTTACCCATTTATGCCTACGATCCCATATATGGGACGCCTTATTCAACAGTAATTAAATGATAAAATAATTTGGGCACTAATGGGTCAAATGACAACCTCTGAAGCAGTATAGTCAGCCTTGTCAACGACATTGGATTATATTCATCTCTATAGAGTAGGCCCCTATAGTGACCTTGTAACCTGTTTATTCACAAGGTAGTGCAGGATCACAGACTTGCATGCTTCAAGAATTGAGATTAATTTCTCAGACATGTAAGAGAATCTGGAGGACGGTGGTGTCCTTTATAATTATTTCTCTCAGTGCTCTAGAGCTGTATTTCTTGGCGCTTTGCATATTTAGGCCTATATACATAATTCTAGCGGTAGATCGGCGATCGTGCTGTTAGCACTGGAAAATTGCTAGAGGTAGATCGGGTAAATGCATTATTGGGACGATGGTAGAATTTATATGCTTGGTAGATATAGAAGATCTATAAACTATGCCATGACATTGTCAGGTATTTAAGTCAGGCTTATTCAGTATCAGAGTCCATCTGAAGCCAAAGCTTTTTTTGTAACACGTGACTTAGAACTATAGTGTTTTTGAATCATTTTTATTTAATGCTTGGTAATTGATAACATTTCAGTTCCAACCACAATCTTATCAATACAGTGAAGAAATGTGGCTGCATTCTTACACTAACAACGAGATAAATGTAATTAGGTGAATGGCGATCTACCGCTAGTAATTTCTGCTCTCTAGTGCGATCTACCGCTAGCACTGACCCATTTATATGTAGTAGGCCTATTTATTTATCTAAAGTCGGCGATTGAAACAACTGTGCATTTAAACGAAACCAGGTGCGCCTTATAATATAAAGGTGAACCATTGTGTGAGGTTTCGTGGACATACGTTCAAGCTGTCGAACACCCAGGTGCGCTGCAGACCAGGCCTAACGGCGCGCGCGCGTATGTGATAATGCATACGACATTTGCAGGCTGACTGCATGGGACAGGCTGCGAACAAAGACCTCTTCGTGGAATCGGTCTCAACGTTGTATAGCCATTAGCCACCTTGTGTTGCGTGTTCTGAATATTCCTGGGGGGTAATGCTCGCATCTGGTACACTATTGTATTCTCAAGTGCATGGCTGTGAGATTTGCGTTGGAGACTGTATGCTTATCTTGCTGTTTCTAAGCGGTAGCTTAGCGTCTTATTGTACTGCACGTGCTATAATCCTGCCACTAACCTCCTGACCGTAAACTGAACTTTTGCGTGAAATTGCAAATCACTAGGTCTCTAACGGCCTAGACGGCATCTACCGGCTGCGTACCCGATAATCAGTAGTTTGTAGCATGCCCCGTTTCAAAGATGTTTAGGAGTTCTAAGCGAATTTTTTTTGATATTTCTGATCCTTTCTTTATAAAGGCAAGTCAATGTTTTACTTTGTGAGCTGCACATTTTCAACTGTCATTGAGTGCATTTTAATAAATATGGCATCATATTTCGTCCTATTTCACTTTTTTCAACGTTAGGCACGTGGTTCTACCTTACGGTAAACAAAGTGACGTCACTTTGTTTACATTTCGTGAGAACTTCTATCTATGATTCACCGTCGTTATCTATGTAAACATGAACGCATGTGGTTGTATTTTTTTCTGGCAAACGCGTTGATTTTCAATCTAGAATGCAGTAACGGACCAGAAAGACGTTCGACGTTGAAAGTAAAACGTACTGCTATTGTTGTTATTAATGTATGTAAGATGAACGTGCTACAGTACGTAGTACGTACGTATTGGCAGTTGGCAGTGCTGGCCTGCGTGAAACCGTGAAACCGGAAGTGGCGGAATGCTTGAATGCTGGTCTCATATGGTGGTTAGATCGGTTATTTTTGAGACTGTCTAGCACCAGTTGAAATCAGAGTTCAACGCATTCGCAATACATCTTCGTCATTGTCATTACGTGCCAGTAGCACTAAATATCATTACTACCGGTAGTTTTCGGTATTTAGTGCCACTCTTCCGTGCCAACTTTACCGTCGCCGGTGCGCCATGTTGGCACTCTTATTAAAAATAACACGATTGACATATTGTCAGAATTTACGTCATTTTTTAGCCGACCACACTAAAGGTTTTGCTTATTCTAAGATGTCTGTCGTCTGTAACATATGTAGTGTGGCTAAACAGTATGGCATCGAAAAACTGTCAGATAGCTTGAAATAGGGTTGCCCAGCTGCTACTCCATGGTACCAGTCTGTATCCCCAACGACCTATCATTCCCCCGATCGGATACTGACTCTACCTCCCAAAATACTAGCTATGTAAATTGTGGCCAAACTGCTTGATTTAGCGGTTGTGTTGCCATATTTTTGGCAGTCACGTTTTTATACTGAAAGTAGCACAATATTTTATTTTTGTACGTATCCTAGTGGAAGCCAGTGATTGATCTCTAAATGTGGTACCGGTAAGTAGATAATAAAGATAGGTAATAAAGTCTGATTTAGTTCATAATGTTGTGTTGGTGCATGGAACGCCTTGTTGCTGCAGAGAAACGACGCTCTCTGGAGTCCTGTTTTCACATTGGTGACTTGATGGTTTTATGCTCTAGCACCATGTGAAATCAGACTTTCAGAGATGCGGCTGACTTCGTGATGTGCAGTAGTTAGTCATGTGATTGTATGATCAAAGATTTATGTCTGTATATTTTGTTCACAGAAAATATTTATACATGTAGGTATAAACACTATTGTCTGTCCAACGCAATGCATAGCATTGGACAGAGTATAAAATCACATTGAACGTCCATCTGTTTGCATCCTGTCCAACATTTGAGGCACCATATCTCCATAACGGTGCTAGATAGATGCATGGTCACGATGGACCACCCATAGGAAATCGTCCACCCTCGAAAATGTCACAGGACTGATGATGTCACATGACCCCAAAAAGTCAATTTCGTGACCCCATTATCTTTGAGGTGCAATATCTCCATAACAGTGCAAGATAGACGCATGATCACAGTGGAGCATCAGTCTATAGTAAACCGCTGGTGACAAATCGAATGGTCATGTGACTGACAATGTTAATTTATTTATAATAATAGCAAAAAATGACAATAACATTGTTGCTGTACAATTTGAAATTAAATATTTTAATTTTTATCACTGGTCTACACAGTTCATTGTTTTTATTTTTTTTATATAGACATTATAGTGTAAGCTATCGAAATGCATTGAACAGATTCCGTGTTCGTTTGAACATTTTCTTGTTATGAATAAAGTAGATCTGTCTCAAAAAATTGGAAGCATATTTTTCATTAAATTTTTATAAAAGATGGGTGAGAACAAGTAATTTGAGCAAAGGTCACATGACGCATGACAGCATTGATGCTGCTACTTAGGGAATCAGCACACATCGTGCAATAAAGAAATTATGCATTTTGAAAGGTATCCAAAATTTGACACTTGAGGTTGAAACTCAGATGGTTAAAATATACATTTTATGTAGCAAATTTCATATGCGTGGTGTATGTCCTTAGTGCTAAATTTTGGTGCAATTCACTGTTGAAGTTTGAAATGACAAAAAAACACAAAAAAACTCACTGCAGATCATCAATGTAGGCACCCCTGTAAAGCTCATCAACAGTGCTTGTTACGATAAGTACGGTAGTCAGTAAGTCTGTGTACATCTGCGATCATTTTCAGGAGTATTGGATAGTGGCAGAAATTAGATTTTGAAGGGGTACCCAAATCTGAAGCCCATGTTTGGAGGATGTGAATGTATGGGTCAAAAATTTCAACTGGAAAAAAACCAAATATTTAGGCCTAATGCTGAAAATTTTATACTGAGGTTGTCTTGCTTTATTTCCAGCCATTTCGGTGCAATTCATTTTTGAAATGTGCACCACGGCCTAAAATCGCCAACACCAAAACCCCTTTATCTTTTGGGGTTCAAGGTTGTTTAAGGCCATCAATGTTAGTACAAGCGGATTGGAAAGCTTGTATGATAAGCAGCAAGTCTGTGCCTACCAAAGTAAAAGGTAAAGGTAAAGGTCGTCAATTTGTATAGCGCATGGTCGCGAGCACTCGCACGCCTCTGATGCGCTTTCGCTTTCGTCACTAACCAGAGCCGCCTGCCACACGGCCACGGTGTGCAGCCTGCAGACACAGGCTGTCGCAGCGGCCGGCTAGGCAACCCCAGTCAGCTGTACCAAGGTCCCCACCTTCCGTAACCCATGTAAATGAGTTACTACTCATTTTACCATCATACGGAGAGTAGAAGGCTGAGTTGACCCAGCTGGCAGGCTTCACACCGAGATGGTTTACCTGCCCGCAGGCAGTCACCCATTGCAGTACTAACCGGGCCCGGCATAGAGTAACTTCGTTTCAGCCGAAACGCGTTACCAACTATGCCACTCCATCAACTGTTAACGCCACGCCACCAGTAACTGTTTTCATGCTAGAAGAGTCAGTAGTGGTAAAATAACTTTATGAGGTACTCATCTTTGATGCCTTCATTCTAGGGGAATCTCCTCAATATTTGTGGCACCAAATTTTGTCACAGGATACTAGAGACTCCACGCTATCATGTGGTGTAAACCCAGAGTCTTTATATCTCATCGGGGCTTGATTCAGTATTGGGTTGAGATGTATGGACAGATAACAAGTTGACCATACGCCGAAGAAGAAGAAGAAGAAGAAGAAAGTACTTGCCACAAGTCAACAAGTATCTGACCCTCAAGTATTTTAAAATGGTACGCGAGTACTACTCGATTACAAGTACAATCACCAAGTACTACATCTCCGAAAATCATCATGATCAAAGTATGAATTAAAATATGTTATGTAATAAATTTTACAACAAATTGAAAAAACCTTTAAAAACTTAAAATTCAACTTTTTAGATTTATAAGGTTTCTTCTTTAAAAACCTAGTTTTTTCGGACCAGTTCTTCTGCTCTGGCAGTTAGGTAGTCACAGACGAAGGCAGTTAACATCAACTTCGGGCATGTTCTTTGTCCGGGTTTGTGAGAAACCCTGTCAGTCTTTGTGACCATCACTGGAAGTAACCAAATCCAAATTCCGTTTTGGATTTATCTTACTCCTATTTTCTGTTAGAAAGGCCTTCAGCAACGCAGTAGTAAAATTTCGCTACTGAAAACTTTTGTTGCCATATATCGTCTGGTGGCTATGCCACCAAGTAATGTCAGCATAGCTCACGTGACACGTGATAGCAGTGGTCCTGCCACATGAGCAATCCTGTACAGTATGCAATAAACTAATAATGCGTTTTGAAGGAGTACCCAAATTTGAGGCCTCCGTACAGATGACTCCTTGAATTTAAGAGGTCGAAATTCAAACTGTTGAAAATGGACGTTCTATGCTACGCCTATGCATAGGCCTACGCAGGTTGTCTAGGTTTATCTCTAGCCATTTCGGCGCAATTCACTCTTGAAATGTGCGCCATAGCTGAAAATTGCAAAAAAAACACTAAAATCCCCTATTTTAGGTTCAAGGTCATTCAAGGTCATCGATGTTGACACCATTCAAAAGCTCGTCACTGCTTGTTATAATTTCTGTGCATATCTGCAACTGTTTTACGCTAGTCGAGCTATAATAGCGGTGAAATAACCACTTTTAGGGGATAGCCCTTTTTGATACTTGCCTGCGCAGGTCTCCTTAAACCTAGAGGGTCGAGATTTGAATTTATAAAATCTGAGTTTAATTCCAACAATTTCATTCCTACGTTGTCTTGGTCTATCTCCAGCCATTTAGTCGCAATTCATTCTTAAAATGTCCTCTTCAGCCAAAAATTGTGAAAAACTGACGCCCCCCTTCTAGGGGAACCCCTCACCCAGGGCCACGATATTTCGTCGCGATTAACTTAGAGTCTTTGTAGCCTAATGTTTAAGCCTTTCAATCTACGATCTGAGATCTAAGCCGTGTATCACAAGGCTAGAGTCTTTGGGGCAGCGTACAGTGAAGATTTCGTGATCCTAGCTTGTACCGTTTTGACAATACAGCAGTGTGACGGACAGACAGACGGACATGCAGGCCATGGCTCAGCTGCGCGAAGCATTCTAGGCCTACTGTTGCGCGTAAAAGTAGCGGTATAACTGCCGCTGGTCTTGCAAGCCTCACCAGCCTCGTAGGCCTATGCATAATTTAGCATGGCCCCTGTAAGACAGACCGTTAAGTTTAGCTACCGTAAGTTTAACGGTCGGCCCAAAAATGAATCTCGAGTCTCAACTCCTGCGTTCTACTTACTAGTTACTACTTGGTTACTGTTATGTTTTTGCTGTAAGTACACTATCTATGTTTTGATTAGCAAACTCTATGGGGCGTAGCTAGTGGTTTCGTTTTTGGTATTATTTTCTTTTGTATTCACTGATTCATTTATTTTTATCAGACATAACCCATTAGTTACAGGTCAGCTAAAGCCATTTTACGTATTCATTGCTTATGTTGCAGGCTGATTTGTAGATTTATAATTTTGTTATTTTTGCCGTTGTTGATAATCGGGCACCTGCTTCTGTGTACTGTTTGTTGTGCTGATGTATAGAATAGAGTTCCCGTCGACATGACTGCAGCCTGGGTGTCGTACACGTGCACATTTGCAGTGCTTTGTGTCGTGTCAGCGCTTGCTTCTCGTGCATTTGTATATCCTTTCCTTAACACTTCATTAGACTGGGACGCTCGCGTTGATGATCTTGTTAATCGACTCACTTTGCAGGTAACTTAAACGATCTACGTCTGGGGTTAGCTTGCACAACCAGTTTTTGGTTTTATTGTAAGCATTATGATTTTGATGAATGTATATTTTTGAGTGCTGTTGATGCATTAATTTTTTAACGGTGCTAACGCATGTGTTAATGCAAGCGTTAATGTGTTAATTAGTGCATCGTTATATTGCTGAAGTTGTAAGTGTACTGCATTGAGAGAAAAGGAGACTGGAATGATGATTAATGAACTCATGGCTGTGTCTTAGGACCGTGACTGTAGTGATTGAGCTGCAACAAAACAATTTTCAAGTACTTGAATATTATTTTATCGTCAGATAACCACAGTTTTATGCAATATTGAAACTCCTGCTTTACAGAATTTAGGAAATTTACATTTGTGCTTTAATTTTTTAAATGAATAATTTTAACTAATACTTTTTTCTGTTTTTGTAGTAGTGCTTCCGATGTAATCTGACTGTGTTTGTTTTTTGAATTTCAGTGTAATCAGCATATTGCAATGTGCATATCAGCAAGCAGGAAATAGATTCATGAATATCATTTGCTGTGCTATTATGATAACTAATGGTGCTACCCCCTGAGTCTACCAAAATTATTGTGACTGTTCTGCCAAACTGTTCTGCCAGACTGTTCTGAAACCCAATGCCATCTGACATCACCTCTGCACCATTGCTCTTTGACCAATTTTTTAAAATTTGACTTTTTTGCATTTAATATTTTAACCTGTATTTTAAGCTTTCATAGACTTATAAATAATTTTATCATTGGTTCTTGGATGTGTAGTGATGATGATGATATGCTGGCTCTGTGCTGGTAATGTAGATGTATTTCATTGTTTGGTAGGAAATAGTCCTGCAGATGGCCATGGGAGGTGGAGGAACGTATCAGCCAGCGCCTGCAATTTCACGCCTTGGCATTTCTGCATATCAGTATAACACGGAATGTCTGCATGGTATCCAGGGATTGGACACGACAGCATTTCCTCAGTCTCTTGGTCTTGCTGCATCCTTTAGGTTCATCTCTCCATGTTCTATACAAGATTTGCACCAGTTGCAGCTGTTTCTCGTATGATACATAAATACTTGGTATTGATTATGTAAAATGTGGTTTATTGATGCAGCTAGATAGGTGCCACAAAGGTTGTTCACTGTTTAGCATGCATGTTAAAAGTGTTTATCCTACCTGAGGTGCATCCGGTAACTTAGCTGTTGCGAGCAGCTGGTAGCTGCTGCGCTAGCCGCTATGACTTTTCGTCAGACAACAATTTACGTTAGTGGCTAGCGCAGATGAACGTGATGTCATATTTGTTATCAGTGTCACAAGTAGGCAAGTGTCTAGTGGCTCAGAGGCTTGTAGTTGCTCGTAGCGGCTAAGTTACCGGACGTGCCTCTGATGTAATAGGCTGGGCAGTCTTGATTCAGCCAGGTCAGGCCAGTCCTAGAGATGGCTCAGTCAAACCGGATAGGTTAAGATGTCATAGGGCTGGGTGAGGCCAAATTGATCTAAGACAGGCTAGGATATCATTACCTCTGTACACATTACTCACTGGTTGCTCTGTTCTATTATCTTGCAAGGGGCATGCAACTATTCTAATTTTAGTAACCATCTAGTAGTCTGATTTTACTGCTATTAAAATGTTTACAGACAATGTACTATAGCAATCAGTTTCATTTAATTCTGTTTGTTTATTCTTGTAGCGAACTTATTACAAATTTATGATTGTCCATGTCTAGGTTTGTAGCTGCTAGAAAGATGCCATTTGTGCACTTCTGCAGTAATTTGTTTTGCACTGTTGACATTGCTTTAACTTAAACTATATGTATTCTTTGTAGCTGGAGAAGTTAAGTGATCGAATATTCTGTGCATATTTAACATCTTACTTTTGTATTCAGCTTCCTCTGCCCATGGACAAAGTAATTTCAAAGATGAAAACCTGATAAAGACAACAGATGGGAATCATTTTTAGTTTATATATTTGTTGAGCTGCTGTTCAGCAAGGACTTGATGTGTGTTGTGATGTCTGTTATTCAGTAAGGACTTGGTGTACATCGTGGCTGAGGCAATTGGAACAGAAGCACGGGGTGTTTTTAACAATGCGTCAAGAAATGGAGATTTTGGTCCTATGAAAGGCATCAGCTGTTTTGCACCATTCATCAATATCATGCGACATCCATTGTGGGGCCGTGTGCAGGTATATGTCATTACAGTTGACACATATAAGGCAACATTGGCAACTTATAGTTGTGTTTTCTGATGAACATTGAAAAAACTGGTCATTTGTTCATTGTATCTATTGTCACTTCCATACATCTATCTGTCAGACTGATGTACACCAATACAGTATTCAGTCTTTTTAGCAAGCTTTTTTACTGAAAAATTATTTCAGGTAGTTTTTGAGTAGTTTATTTATTAAATGTTATTTTATATTAAGACAGCAGCTGTGTCTGCACTTTGGATTACTCTTTCACAGAATGTCAATTCTTTCTTTGAGTCATTTTTGTCTGTGTGTTTTTAAAAATTTATTATCAAGTTATGATATTTTACATATATGAACGCTCTTAGGCATAGTATTATAGTATCATAGCATGCCATTCTGTTGAGTGTAATAATGTAGCAGGCAAGTATATTTTAAATGATTCTTTAGTATAATTAACTTAAGTTTATTTTATGCAGCAGTTTAGTGCCAGCAGACCACCATTTAGTTTTTACGCACGAAAGCAGCTACTGCTTTTAGCGCATCTTAGCCATCGCAATTCTGTCTGTCCATTCGTCCGTCCGTGCATCTGTCTGTCCGTCTGTCACACGGGTGGATCAGTCAAAAATGGTGCAAGCTAGGATCACCAAATCTTCACTGTCGGCTCCCTGGAAGACTATAGTTTTAGGAACCATAAAGCTTTTCCATAAATTCGAAGGGGGTCACCCCGAACGAGGGTGCTAAATGAGAGGAGGGTGGGCAAAATTTGCAATTTTTGGCCAATAAGTCACTGTATCTCAGTAACGGTGTGAGATAGAGCCTAGGTTGCTGTTAATCACTAATAGGAAGTCATATACTGGCTCTCGATTGGCGCCGAATTCAATGACCTTGAATGACCTTGAACGCCAAAATAGGGGGTTTTATGGATCTTTTGGCAATTTCAGGCTGCGACGTAAGTCTATATCATTCACAAGGTGGCACCACACTACTATCGTTATGCGATACAAATAGAGAATTTGGTATTTGTATATTAACTTAGCGTGAACACCCCAGTTTTCAGCTAAACTACTGAACTGGAACTGCTATAGGCTTTTGCTCGTCTCGTGAGCATTAGCTTAAATGTGTTGTATGTAGTTTATTATAGTGAACAGCTGTGATGAATTACTGGGTTACTGATGTCTACATTAGTTGAATCTTGTTTGATTTTTGTTGAGACATATTATTATTGTCATCATCATATACAGACGAAAGGTTGTCTGTTGCACAGGATTGCTTCAGTTCTCTGGAAAAAGTTGGAGGCTGTTTGGGTTGGGCGTATTTTAATTGTATGACATAACGTTGAAGAGCGTTTTTAGTTTAGTGTTGAGTCTGGTGATTTTCTGCGTGTTGTGGCACAGGAAGTTTATGGTGAGGACCCATACCTGAGCGGTGTCCTGGCCGCAGCATATGTGAAGGGAATGCAGGGCAATGATGAGCGTTTTGTGCGCACGAGTTCCGGCTGCAAAGTTGTTGGAATCTACTCCGGTCCGGAGAATGACCCAGTTTCTCGCTTCAGCTTTAATGCCTACGTATGTTGGATATGTTTCGTCATACGAATTAATTAGTTTATGTGTGTACTAGTAGATCTTTTAAAAGTTTTTGCATGATAAGAAAAAATGTGTTTTGGATGGTTAGCACCTGGGTAAGTGTTACGATATGATATACAATGATAAAGGCAAACTCTTTATGTAAAGAACATTATTTGTTAGATTGGTCATCTAAATGTAAGTTAAAAGAATTGTAGGTATCACATAATGTTGACTAAGGTAGTTCAATATTAACAAATTTTATTTCAGTATTTTTTGACAAAAGTTTATGAATTTTGAATATGTATGTGTTGTACAGGTCACTGAGCGTGATTTACGTTTGACATATTTTCCGCAGTTTAAAGCATGCATTGATGCTGGGACGTACAATCTTATGTGCAGCTATTACAGGTTGGCTTTGTTTCTTACTTATAGTACACTGTTTTTTTTTGCTGAGGTTCATGCCACATTTTAATGGGGTTTTTTCTCAGTATTCCGATTGTTGTATATTTGCGTATTTTGGAGTGCAGTTTTGGGTAAGCCCTGGTCACACTTCCACATTCTTCGCGCTCCAGCGCCGTCTTTAAACTGACTAGACACCTGACATGTCGCCTTGTTATGATCTTTCCTGACTACTCCCAATCAACTACGGACCTACTAACGTCTATTGCCCACCTGTTGACGTTTTTTCCCGACTTATTCTGGATTTGTTATCGACCTCGTAATGACTATCTCGTCTACTATGACATCCAACATGATGTCAGCACGACCATCAGCCATGTAGTCATTTCTGTAGTACCCGATATTTTATGTAATAGTAGTAATTCGGAAAGAAAGATGTGAAAAAGCTCAGCATTGTGGTAGGGCCCAGCAAGGACTAGAGTCCGGGGCACCACGGCATGGTGAACAAGCTTGTTCTCCCCACTGGTGTCTAATGTGGTGACAAAATAGAGGAGAACCAGGCCCCACAGCAAGAGACTTGGACTGCATAAGAATGAGAAGAGGAAGTGAACATGTTCCAGAAGAACCTTGATGAGCTTCTTCTTCTCACTGGGCTCTTATGCAATCCGAGTCTCTTGCTGTGGGGCCTGGTTCTCCTCTAGAAGAAGAGGTGTTGGAATGTTTCAGAAGTCCTTGAAAGTCCCTGAAAAGTCCTTGAATTTGAATGTTCTATATTTTGAAATTTTCGCACATTAAAATTTTATTTTGAAGCAATCAGTCTTGTAAAATTTGGCATTTTACCACTGCTTGGTTATAGTTCACTTGCTTACTTAACAAAACTTTCCACTGTGTATTACGTATTCTTTGTTTGTCTAAATTTTGATGTAGCATGAGTATGATATGTCTTTTTGTCGATACTTTTGGTATTTGAAGATTGCAATTTCAGGTCCTTGAAAATCCTTGAAAAGTTCTTGAATTTTGTCCTTTAAGTTTGCTATGAACCCTGACAGTTCAAAACAGTCAGGAATGCTTCGATTGAGTTCATCGAGCTCTCAGGATCTTACCAGACCAGCCACTGACCTTTCTCGACCTCCCACTGACTTTACATGACTTTTCTATTGGGAGAGCTTGGTCTCCAAGTCAGCCAAGAGTGACTGGGGCTTTAACTATGATAAAAACGGTAATGACAAAATATACAGTTGACCGTTCAAAGATAATTTTGTTTTTGAATAAAATTGATCATGTTTTTTAATATTCAGAACTTTTATATAAATTTTTCACAGCATGGTCAGATTATGTTTGTTGGAAATGGTGCACAAATTTTTTAGTTACTCTGTAAGACAATGATTGGTTTGATTTTGTGCATGTTGATTTATTTGCATTTTATTATACAGTACATACACATTACCACTGTGCATATCGTTGTGTGGACACAGTTTGAATGGTGTGCCTGGGTGTACACATAAATGGCTACTGACCGACGTAATGCGTGGGGAATTTGGTTTCCGTGGCTACGTCGTCACTGACTGGGGAGCACTTAACGATGCTGTGACTTATCACAAATACTACGACAATGTCCTAGCAGCTGCTGCTGCTGCAGCTAATGCTGGAGTCAATCTGGAGCTACCAGACACTGCCCCAGCTTACCTGCACCTCACTGAGGCCGTACAGCAAGGCCTGGTCACGATGGACACATTAGTTGGCTTGGTTAAGCCACTGTTCTACACTCGTATGCGGCTTGGGGAGTTTGACCCTCCGGAGTTGAACCCGTATGCCAGCGTTGATGTGGACGTCATTGAGAATGACCGACATCGCGAGCTTGCGATAATGGCCGCTATGCAGACGTTTGTGATGCTCAAGAATGAAAGGAACACTCTGCCTTTCACGTCAAAGCTGCGCCGACTGGCTGTGAGTATGGCAGATTTTGCTAGCACTGTTATAACCACATTTTGATATTTATTTTTATAAAGTGTGGCTTGGCAGCATGGTGGCTAAGGCATCAGACTCACGGTCAAAAAATTGTGGCTTTTACTGCCGGGTAACAGCTCCAGGCAAGTTGTTCACACACTTGTGCTTCTATCACCAAGCAGTATAATTTGGTACCAGCAAATGGATGGTGATGATCCACAGCTGGGAAAGTAAGCCTACCACCAGGTATATGACTGCATCGCCTACGGGCTGACCACATAAATATATCTCTGCCTTGAAACAGGGATCAGCTCCAGATCCTCCAAGCAAAAGGCTAAACATTCAATGCTACTGCAGGTGGAGATCATGGGGATTGTTAAACTTGCATTGTGTTTATCTATAAACACTCTGTTCTTGGGCCTGTTCTAAATTGCATTGAATTCATCTGTATATTTTATCTCCATTGAGTTCTTAGTCAATGGATCTTGTTAATGATTGTTAACAACTGAGACTTAGTAGTTGATTTGTGCTGCTTGCATTGCTAGTGGTTGCTTGGCACAGGTACTTGGTCCACTGAGTGATGATTTCGCAGCAATGTTTGGGAACTATGCGCCAAACGTGCAGGCCATATATTCAACAAGTCCACTGGATGGCCTGCGTGATTTGGCCGACATTGTGGATGTTGTGCCTGGCTGTAGTGATGTGCTCTGCAGTCAGTATGATTCTGCTGCAGTGGGCATTGCTGCTGCTCTAGCCGACGCTGTGGTCGTATGTCTCGGCAGTGGTATGCTTCACTTTTTCCTTACTACTATTTCTTCTGCTGCTGGCCTTGTGATATTAATAACAAATCTACACACTCTCAAACTCGGTTTTGTTCAGCTGCCCTTTTGGCAAATCCTGATTGTTGTTGTTGTTGTTGTCATGGTGAGTCATTCAGGCAGTGCCTATATAGTGGGAGCAAATGCCCTGAAGAGGTGAGGAATTTTACCAGATTTTTACTCTCTTGGCCACGGTTCCTGCACTGGGAAAACTAGAAAAAGTCAGGGAATTTGTGTGGTCAGGGAAAGTCTGGAAAAAATATTATTATTGAAAAGTCAGGGAAAATGATCTTGGATCATACAAACTGCAGATATCTGTGATTTTTTTTGTCTCCAAATATTAAAAAGCAGCCAAATTTGTGGCTTCCATTAAGTGTCCAAAAGCCAGAAGTGTTTCAGCTTCAGGGGGGTAAAGCCCTGCTGACCCTTCGACCAGGGCCTCTGTCGTTTGCATATTGCTCCATTAATATGGTTTCATTATCTTACGATATAGTGAATCTGTACCATTTCTGACATTTGTGCAATAGGGTTATTGTCGCGATAAGGTCAGGGAAATTGTCATTCCATGACTGGAAAAGTCCGGAAATTTTGCTATGGAAGACCTGTAGGAACCCTGCTTGGAACGCATCTGTGATGTCATTGGATTCACCAAAGCAAATACTATTTCCACCATTAGCAAGCAAAAACCAAGAGGCATAGATAAACCGAAATCTGTGTGAACGTTTTCCAGCCAGGAGTAACTAGCTTGGCATTTTTAGTGAAAAATGTCAGTTTTTTTTCAAAGATTAAGGTTATACTATGTTTGAAGCAAATTATTGTATTTGTAATTATAGCATAGTACAAAAACACAAAAAAACAAGATTAGATATGATAAAGATTTGCTGATTGTAGGTTTGGACATGGAAGCAGAAGGTAAAGATCGATCGAGTCTGGATCTGCCTGGACACCAGAACGATCTCCTTAGAGATGCTTATACTTATGGTAAGATTTAAACAGTTTTCGTTATTATTTCTAGCTGACTGTCTTAACGGTCGCTCTTATAGCACGGCCTGTAACATTTTGTATTGTGGCTAAATGGTATGCCATAGGGGGTGCGTCATGGTACCGCAGAATAGGGCAATCTTGTACTGGTAAGATCTTGATGGACAGTACTATATCGCAAAGACTAGACAATTACATTATCATATGGATAAAATTGTGTGTTGCTTTGTCTGCTACAGCGAAGAAGCCAATAATTTTGTTACTCTTCAGTGCTGGACCAGTCAACATCTCGGAGGGTAAGAATAACACGAACGTCGGTGCCATTCTGTTGTGCTTCTATCCTGGTCAGGGTGCTGGTGAGGCTCTGCGTAGAGTACTGGCTGTCAGGGCAGATGGAACGGTCGTTAGTCCCTCTGCAAGGCTGCCTTTCACCTGGCCAGAATCACTGGCTCAGGTATATTATGTGTTATTACTACTAGTAGTAATAGTAAAAGTACATCTAGTATTTGTATTTGTAGTATTTGTAGTGGCTATAGTAGTGGCTTGCATTATGAGGGGCATTCAATAAATTCCAGGACCTTATCTTTAATACAACGACAGTAAATCACACATTTCTGACAGTTATGTTACTTTTCAACATAATCTCCCTGCAGTTCACTGCAGTGTTCCCATTGTTATAAAAGTCGGCTGGAACCCGCAGCATTAAGTTTTTTTGTTGGCAAAATTTTTCAGACAATTTCAGAAATTTTCAGACAAATGTTGTAGAACATATTTATCATTCTTGAACTTAATGTCTTTAAGTGATTCACACTGTGGTCCAAACAAATGAAAATTACTTGGAGCTAAGTCTGGGCTGTATGGCAAATGCTGTAGCAGTTCCCAGCCTATCTTTTCAGTTTTCTTAACTGTCTAATAGGCCTATTGCACTGCCATTTTGAAGATTGACACCTTTCTGCAGCAAACCTGGTCAATTGCTGGTAGTAATCAATCAGACAATAATGCCTGGTAATATTGTTCATTCACAGTATGCCTTTTAAGCAAAAAAGTCTGCAAGAACAACTCTTTAAGTAAACCAAAAAATGCTTTGTCTGCAGCTGACCGTTTTCGCCCTATGCAGGGCTTCAACAATGACATCATCACTAACTGACTGATGATCGCTGCAAAAGCCGGCAAATTATTCAGATACTTTTAAACATGATAAGGTGTTACTACAGATAATCTAGAATAAATTTAAGCACTTTCTACACCTTCTGTGACTAACAATTTTTATGATTATTCTCTGACTGTGCCAAACGTCAACGCCCATCATTTATATCTTCATAATAATGACGTCACAGTGTGACGTCATAAATGAAACCACAATAAGTGATGTACAATAGTGGCCCTACAACTTCATAATAGTTTTGGTTTTCAACTGTCACTGTGTGCTTACTGAGAAGAACAGTCCTGGAATTTATTGAATGCTCTTCGTGCTAGCACAGGTGCATCTGTATCTCTTTGTAATTCTGTTTTAGTTATTTGCAATTTCTGTATTTACTGTATGGTGTAGATATCTCCTTCGAAGAATGAGGCATTATGACAGGCAGGGTCTGTCTGTTTTATGGCTTACATATGTAATAAGCATTACTTTTTTTAAAATTATATTTTTCGTTGTTTTAGTGGTTTTTGGCCAACTGTCTATCTTGTTTTCCTGGTGTATTCAGTCTGCCCTGATTAATTTTTGCCTGAGACTCATAGCTACCAGTACACTTTGGGGCAGAGATGAACAAGGTCAAAAGGCCGCAGTGTGACCACATGTGTTAAAAATACATTTTCCATGATTTCCTGCATACAGTGCAGGCATACAATAACCTATTGTTTTTTTTCGTCCACATGGAAACATATTTTACCAGCAGTGTTTTTTTACTGCCATGTTGTTAATCTTCTGGCATCAGGTTGCTTTAAACTTGTTGTTTCAGGTTCCACATATGGTGAGCTATTCAATGGAAGGCCGTACATACCGCTATTTCAAGGGTCCTGGTGCTCCACTGTATCCATTTGGCTATGGTCTGTCATACACAAGCTTCAAGTATTCATCGTTGGTGATAACACCGACAGTTGTGCATGCGCCAACCACCATTACCATTCAAACCACTCTCAGCAATGTCGGCAATTATACTTCTGATGAGGTATATAAGTGGACTGATAGGCTAATGTGTAGAACACCTGCAATGCATACACGTAGTTGCTGATGAACTGGCTCGTTATTCTGTAGTTGAGGTCATTAAGTTTTGGCACTGCTGAACAATTTTCTTATAATTAAGATTGTATTAAAATAGTTTATTATTACAATGACAGATTCAGTTAATGAGAACATTTGAGTTTTTTTGTCATTTGTTCAATTTTTCTCAGACACTGCATATTACAGCATCTGCTGCTAATGCTATTGATGCATCTTCTTTGTCCAAATAGCTAGAAATTGTTCACCTAAATGTAACCCAGTGTAGTGCTGCTGCATGTGAATAAGGCTGCCCACGGGCTGGGCCTAAAAGTCAACTTAGTCAAACAGGGGCAAAAATAGTTTTTTCAGGTCAGATTGATTCAAGATTACTACATTCAGAGTTCAAAATTTTTATCTACTCTTAAAGTTGTTCTGCACTGTGAGGCGTAAAAAACACACCATATTTTTTATCATAACTTGAAGAAGGGTTATCTAATTTTAATAATTTTTGGTACATATATTCATGACACAACTGGCCATCAAATGGCCGTTCAGTTTTCCACCTCGCTTAACGTCTGCTTCTGCACTGTCTGGGAAAAACAGAACAGACAAAATGTGCTTTGAAATCAACAAAAACTTTAACATTTCATTTTTCTGGAAATGTGGCCGCCAACAGCCAATCAATTACAAGGTTTGACTGTTGTGTAACAGCACATTTATTAAATAGGCTTAACATTCAGGAATATTGATGAATTCAAGAAGCGACTGGTGAAGTCTGGATTGGTCTGGAGCAGAATGTTATCAATGCTGCTATCAACGAATGGAGAAAGTGTCTCCGAACCGAGCCTATGTTTGTTGGCCAACATTTCAGACATTTTTGTAGGCAGTTAAAAAATGGACAATTAGATAAACTATCAGCTAAGACGATAAAAATGCGGATAAAATGTGTGTTTTGTGTTGTTTTGATTAAGCAATAATGCTAAAGTGGTTAAAAATGCATTATTTTGTTCGTTTTCTTTCTCCAGGTAGTGCAGAAACAGACAGTGGGTGAGGTGGGAAACTAAACAGTCATTTGATGGCCAGTTGTATCAGGAATATTTTTACCAAAACTTATTGCAATTGGATCACTTTTTTCAAGTTATGATGAAAAACATGTTGGTGTGTTTTTTATGCTTCACAGTGTATTAGTTATTGCTATTAGTTTATTCCTTAAGCTGATAGTCAGCGCTGGAACTCTTGTTGTTGAGAAATGTTAAATGGAAGTCAAGCTGATGTTAAGTTGGCAAAAACAAGCTGCACCCATGGTTCCTATGGTCAGGGAAAGTCAGGGAAAATCAAAGTACTAGGGTGCAAAAGTTAACAAAGATGCAGAAAAAAATTGAACTGTAACAGTTCATCTGCATCTTTGTTAACTTTTGCAGTCTGTTGTACGCAGACTGCATACAGCAGTTCACACTTTTTTCTGCTTGCTTCGCTCACAGATTATTTATATCTCTACTTTTGAATTCTTTGCCACCCTTGTTTCTAGTGTGATTGCAAACGATTGAAAGCTGACATTGGTATTTCATGTGAACAAATTAGTCAGGGAAAACGATTCACTAGAAAGTCTGGGATAAGTCAGGGAAGATGAGTTCTGCAGAGTAGTAGAAACCATTTGCACCAGATGCCAACACGCTATACTGGGCATAAAAACCAGGTTGCGTAATTGGCTTCAGCTGACTAGTTTAGCTGACAGTGACAGTGTTGGTTTGTGCAACTAATACTGTTCGTGGTTCTGTATGTGAGAGAGGTGTGCATATCATGCTGCTGCTGCTGCTGATGATGATGCTGTTGCTGCTGTAGGTGGTACAGGTGTACATATCATGGCGTGACAGTGCAGTGCAGATGCCTCAGTTGCAGCTGGTTGCTGTCAAACGCCTGACTTTGTCACCCGGCCAGACCGTAACCACCACACTAAACGTTTCGTCTGATCAACTGCGTGTCTGGGATGATGACAAGGCGTTCGTTCTCACGCCAGGTTACCTTCAGTCTTCCACTACTCTCAGCTTTGGTGTAGCTAATAATTATACCGTAACTCATTTATTACCTCTGCCAAGGAAGTTTTGTGATACCCAGCATTTATCTCTGTTTGTTGCTAGCAAGATTACAAAGAAGTTACCAGTGGATTTGGCTGAAATTCTCCGGAATGGCTAAGCTTAGAGGTGATTAGATTTTGCTGCTGATACATTATCTCGATTTAGGATAGGATTGGAGGATTTTTACGATTTCCATATTGTGTGAACCTTCGCTAAATACAATGCTGACATCTGACGAATCCAGGGGAAAAAATTCACACAGCATTGGCAGACGTTTATGCTCTCTGAGTGCCTTTCTAATTACAAATTAATGAGTCGCCATTCTACCAGATGATGTCCAACATCTGCATAGTAGTCAGTGACACTGAATTTATTCTGACTCAGCTTTAACTGCAGTCTCTGTTGTACATGGTGTTTCATAAAAAGGACCCCTTTTTGTTTTGTTTTTTTCATAATTTACTCAAATTATGAGCAATGTACATGAAATTTTTACCAGTTGTAGCTAAGGAAATACTAATTCGAAATATTAGAACAAAATGTGGCAGTTAATTAAATATTCTTTGCTAGTTGTGATGTAATGCTGACGTCATAATGTGTCACAGGTACATACTTGCTAGTCTCAACTGGTGCTGTCAGTTGCTACCCTACTTCGACCGTGAACTTAATCTGGTTCGCTAATGAAAATTGCTTATCGTTTCAGCACTGAGCAACGTGGAAACATGAAATTGGGCGTCTTGTGATTCAAAAACTCAACATCTTGCTAGCTTGGTGTGATAGTGCACTATCTTGCTCAAACATGTGAAAAACCAACTATCTCCACAGACACGTAAATTCGATTGCTTTGCACGTTTTTGTGGCTGCAACTGTAAAACTTCAAATATTTGGCACCAACGAACCGGATTTTTCACCATTGAAGCAGGGTAGCAACAGACATTCACTAGGCATAACATATATGGTACCTTACCTTATTTCCGGGGTGGGCAGGCTTTTACACCTGCCCAGCGCTGAGGCCGTATCAGCTCGGCCCAAAGACGGCTGTAAAGCCGTAAATAGACGGCTGTGAAGCCATAGTTGGCTGTGGAGCCAAAACCAGCACAAAAGCACTGGTAACGTGCAGCAATCTGCTCTCACGTTTTGGTTTAGTCAGCTCCTCGCCTCCAGATTTTAGAAATCTTTCGGGTCGTCGGTGCAAAGCCCCACCACCACGACAAGGTGGCTGACCACAGTGGGGAACATATGTGGTAATTATAACAAAAAAATTTTAATCTGTTGATACCTTGCCAAGATACACTGTCACTTTATGTTCTATCTGTTAGTTGTTTAGAATCCTGGACAGTGTCTGTCATTGACTATATTAGTGTATGTGACTGTGTAATAATGCACATGTAATAATGCATGTGTTGCCACTGCAGGCGACATTGATGTATACGTCGGTGGCCAGCAGCCGAATCAGGCTACAAGTATTGACTCTAACATTCTTCACGCTGAAATTCACATCACACCTTCAACTGAAGATGACTGGCAGCCAAACACACATGATGGCCAGATGAGAGTAGAGAAGACATCGCATGATCACAACACGATTATTAAACTCTGACACTGAGCTGTCAGGCGATTCCACACTGTGTTCCAAAAAAAACAAAGCCGTGCATTATTTATCATATTTTTGCCAGAGTCTGACCGATTTTCAAAATTTTTTTTACCGATAGACTTGGGAAAAAATTTGGCACAAAATCGTCATTAAACTTTTCATGACACGTAAAAGGTGTTACTACACTACCTTGTAAAATATTATTTTTTTATAAATTGCATCAACCGATGCACAGCAAGGCTTTGTTTCTTTGAACGTGGTGTATTCATGTTTGTGATACAAGTGGTTTTTAAAACCTTAAGTTTGACATCCTGTGCCGATGACTAAAAATCTGATATAAGTATGTTATGATATTGTTATAAATGGATATTATCACAAAACCAAACTTAAATAAGCGGAAATTTTGATTACTGACAGATTTTGTGTTAAACATTGTAATGCAATGGGTACAGATCTTAAGACAAAAGTTATTTAATAGCCAAAATAGTGTTATTGCTCATAATGTCTGTTGTTTTACAACGTTGAATGTTGTATGTGAACAGTGACCGTTGTTAAAATTATAATTTTTTGTCCAACTTACTGGCAATATTTCTGTGCATTTAACAGTGTTAATACCATACTGAGCAATGCTGCCTACTGTGATGTGCTGTGCACTAATGTGATGAACTGTTGCTAATATTTTGTGACATATCACATCTTGTTGTTTAGCTGCAAGATTTTGTGCTACATTACTAACTTTTTGGAGTTGCTCTAGTTTAAGCCAGTCTCCAAAAGTTCACTCATTGTTGGAGCCTAACTTTTCTAGGCCAGATCCCATCTTGTTGGTAATCTAACAGCAAAAATATGCTGGATGAATAACTGTTTTTAACTGACTTTATGTTATGTTATGTTTTTATTGTTATAATTTGGTGTTAGTGTAATTATAGTATTATTAGTTACGTTTGGATCCGACCTTAATGACTTGCATCTACAGTGTGTCCCAAAAAACCGGACACTTGCTACATTTTCAAATAACTCGAACAGTCCTGGTTCAATATTAACTAACTCTGGTACGAAAAAATAGTTACAATGGTGTTTCATAAAATGGGATCCCTTTTTCTTTCATAATTCAGTCAGAAGATGAGCAATTTACACAAAATTTTTACCACTTGTAGCTGAAGAAATACTAGTCCAAAGTATTTTAGCAATATATGGCTATTGATTAAATATTCTTCCTCCCATTCTACCCAATGGACGTCATAATGTGTCGTGAGTACAAGCATACTTGTCTCAACTGGTGCTATCAGTTGCTACCCTGCTTCGATGGTGAACTTAATCTGCTTCGCTGATGAAAAAATGTTAAGCATTAAGCAGTATGGCGGCTTGAAATCAGGTTAAACAAGCTAGAAACTCAACCATCTTGCAAGCTCTGTGTGCTGGTACACTGGGCGACTTCACTTTTTGACTTAGACTTTTGCTGAGCCTTTTCGCTGAGCAAAAGCTAAATCTGAACGCTAAAGTGTATACTTAGACCACAGTTTAACTAAACTTTGGTCTAAGTCTACTGACTTAGACCAAAACGATTAAAAATGGCGGAAAAACAGGTAAACCTAACAGGAAATAAATCAACCATTTATGCTTGGACTTGCTTATTTAACTGCGCCGCGCACACAAATAACGTAATTACGTAACTTCTGACGTCATTGCATATTCATTAGGCGTTTATTTTTGGTACCAGACTGCTTTAATTTACTAAACTATCCGTACGCATAGGACTGTAAATGGTCGCCATGTTTTCGCTCAGCTAAAGTCAAAAGTTGAAGTGGATTCAGGCTCAGTGTAAAGTTAAGCCCTAAGGGCTAAAGCTATCTCTTCCATGCAAATCAAACCGACTTTAGCCAGGTTAGTTCGGCTCAACTTTGGTCTAAGTAAGTACTTTTGGACTCAGCGAATCGCTGAGACTTTCACTGAGTTTAAACTTTGGTCTAAGTAGGTAAGTTTAGGCTCAGCGAAAGTCTCAGCGAAAGTCTAAGTCAAAAAGGGAAGTCGCCCGTTGTCTTGTTAGAAGCTGCAGTCAGCAGCAAAAGTCAAGTTATCCCCACAAATGCATGAACGCGATTGTTTTGGGTGATTTTTGTGGCTGCAATGGTACAACTTCAACAATTTGCCATCAGCAAACCAGATGAAGTTCACCATCGAAGCTGGGTCACTATTCAGCAACTGACAGCACCAGTTGAGACGAGCAAAGTTGTGCTCACGACACATTATGACGTTGGTATTACGTCACGACTAGCAAAGAATATTTAATCAACAGCCATATTTTGCTATAATATTTTGAACTAGTATTTCTTCAGCTACAACTGATAAAAATTTTGTGTAAACTGATCATCATTTGAGTGAATTATCAAAGAAAGAAACAGGGGTCCCTTCTTATGAAACACTGTGTATCGTCAGCACTTAATAGCACTTTGTTTTTTAGGTGAATGAAGCAAGAACCAAAAATATTGCTAGTATAGTAGGGCCTAATGCTGTTATATAGTGTGTGGTCCTGGTAAATGATTGTTATAATGGTTGCATTGTTTACGTGCTGTAGTTTTCATGAATATTAAATGATGCGACATTTCCTGATAGTTTCATTTTTGATATTTATTTTTTGCTGTTATTGTGCAATGTATATGGCTAGTTTGCACATTTTCTTCTTGGTTTGATATTTTTGTTAAAGAAAGTGTGGATAAATGTATCATTTTAGTGAACTTTTCTTGTTTCGTCATTTAACTGAATATAATTGTATGGAAAATAAAATACACACAATTGTCATGAGGATTATTATTTTGCCCAGGGCCATAAGTCTTATACAGTTTGGGTTATATTGGTCAACGAGAATAATGACATATTGCCAGTTAATTGACAACAGTTGCACGCGTGCAAATATCATGAAGCTTTTAATTGTTCACGCAGCTTGCTTATGCTCGAACACCATGCCAAACGTTTAGCAGACGTCAATACATCAACGGTACTCAGAACAATTAAAAGCTGCAATAAATTGTTCAACAAAAATACTTGCCATTTTAGTATTTGGAATTGGTGTCTGAATAATTGTTTTAGATTATTCTGCCCAATATATATGAACAGTTGGAGCATTAGCCTACATTTGAACATTCAAGTTTCACAAAGTAGTTAGACAACAGGCTTTCTGTGAGATGCCAAGTTTTGCTGCTGCTTCTTTTGCGGTTTATCTCCAAAAGTGAAAGATTAAAGTAAATCCACTTTTGCCAAAATTAATACAAAATCTGGGTGTTTCGCAGTGCATATGATAGGGGACTCCCATGTTTCATTGCTACAGAGTGGAATCCGGTGTAATGTCAGTTCGCGTTTCGGTGCAACGCAACCAATTTTTTCTGGGGGTCGTCAGGGTCGTGCTTTATGCCCCAATGTCGTTTCATGATAGACACGGAGCAACGGTTGAGTAATTGGGTGAACTATTATATAATGTCAGCTTAAGGAGTTTCAGCTTAAGGAGTTTCCGATAGTGACCTGCCTAAAACGTAATTTACCAAAAATAAAAACAATAACTTTTTCAATTTTTGTTTTAAGGACACAATATAGGCCTACTAAATATCGGCTATGGAGCAATTTTAGGGAAAGGAAGTCTGCATTGCGGCTGACGCGTATGAATTTTGTGAGGACATTAGCCTAGAGCAACGTCCGTGCGGCTAAATATATTGTGTGGTTATCTGACCAGTCTGTGCGGCGTGCGCCAGACAGTTTGCCACAGCACCAGGACCAGACCTGGAAACAACTAATTAGCGGATATACCTGGGTGGCGGCGGGCTGGGCGGGCACTGACCTTGAGCGGGTCAGCTTATGACTAGGCAAACACCGTGAGCAGGCCGTGTGAATGACACCTAGCTAATGTTGTGTCTACTGGTCAGTTTATAGCGCCCGTATAATCACTCGGTGACGTCGTCTAGGCCTGTACCTGCAGCCGATCGGTTTTGCTAGTAATCAGCTGAAAGTTGATCTGATCCGAACATATCTGAACTTGTTATGATTGCCTGTCAATGTACAGCTAGAAACTCGTCGCCATGATGCAGGTATGTACGCATACTCATACTATTCGCAATAATGCTTGAGGGCATTATAATTTCTAAAATATATAGGCTATATCATGCTTTCAAGGTCTTTGTGTAGATTGTTTGTTAAAATAAATAATGTGCATTATTGGAAAAGAAGAAGAAGAAGAAGAAGAAGAAGATTTCAACAGTCGGCTAGCAAAACTCTCTTTTTTTTAAATGTTGCTATCAGCTGTTTTGCAATGCATTGAGCTGCTAAGCTTCGTCAAGCATTTATATTCGCTAACACATGGTCATTAACATCTTTTTCAGCAAAATTTTGCTAGCATGTACAGAAAAAAACATAACACGAAATAAATTTACGCATTGTGCGTAGTTATGCGTCAAAGCCATTAGTAAATTTCACTTTTGGGGCATTTAAGAAGAAGAGTTGGGCATTTTGTATAGGTCTAATAACTAAGTTTCTTGCTTCTCAACTTTGAATTAAACATTAACGAAGCTTTAAAACATTACTATTCTGCCGAGCGTTTTATCTTTGATTTAGTTTTTTTGTTAAATTCATAGTCTTACGTTATCTTTAGGTTATATATCTGAACTTATAAGCGCACATTGTGCATAACTGGTCATTTTTGTAAGTGGTTATCTTTGGATTGATTGATTACAACACTGTGTTGCACTGTGTATAAATCGCAGACGAGGGCTTGCCTGACGACGGTCTGCGTCCGTCACTGGCAGCTGGGTCCAGCGACAGCAGCGTGCGACCAGCACGCATCACACTAACCTTTGTCAGAGAGCAAGCAGTGCTCTGATGCCGTCAGGTTGTGCAGCAGCAGTAGCAGCATCACAGACTGCAGCGGCAGCGTCACTGTCGAGGCGACGAGCCGCTCTGTTGAGCACCCTCTTCCCACCTCCACCCGTTCCAGGTAGACGCACAAAGTACTACCGCTACACGCTGACAGTATTACAATGATTCGATCGAACAGGCCCTCTTTGTGTATCTTTTTTGTACTTTCTCCTGTAAATTAATCTGGTGATTGATGATTTATGACATAGTAGGCTTTGCTTTGAATAAAGTGATTCTTCGTTGAGTGTTAGAGTACATTCAGTATGTTTGGTTCGAGAACCTTTTTCATTCCATCGATTCTGACTATTTGATGACATTCGCCACACTCTGCTTTTAAACGCAGTCTTAAAATATTTTTCATTTAATGCCGCTTGAGGGCATTATAATTTCTAAAATATATATATATATATCATGCTTTCAAGGTCTTTGTGTAGATTGTTTGTTAAAATAAATTGTAATGTTTAGTAGATAAGTTTTTCTTAATTCATAAGGGCTCTTTTCAAGACTGTGTACGGCGCTATGCAAAATTTTGTGATGGTTGACTGCTGACAGGCGTGGGAGGTGCGGCGGTCGCTGTGGGTGGTCGATCGAAGCGGCAGCTGCACAGTAGCTGTGGTAACATCACGCTCATGACGCACGGTGCTGACTCGCTGTCTGTCGACGCTACGTCCATGACACTCGAGGACGATGACGTCTTCAACTCTCCGCCGAGCGCCTCGTCGCGCCGGTGTCACATTAAAATGTCTCACGCATGAAAAATCCGCCCAGGGAGAGATAATCACGGAATTGCTATGTTTCCCTCTTATTAGAATATCGCCAGCCCCATAAAAAAGTCTCTCCCCGTTATATGATCGCCCCCCCAGAAAAGTCTCCACCGGTCGACAATTTACCGGTAAAAATCCGCCTCGCCTGGGCGGCCGCCGGGCGGGGCTGATTTTTGCCGGCAAATTGTCGGCCGGGGGAGACTTTTTTATGGACGATCCTATAACGAAACACTTGTCACA
>Ga0209367_1000936_pt1 | contig 33372 bp, 20 predicted proteins | sample WorMetLIZISLAND2_FD_187412 | JGI IMG/M metagenome (GOLD analysis project Ga0209367, IMG submission 187412) | Marine gutless worms symbiont microbial communities from Max Planck institute for Marine Microbiology, Germany - Olavius geniculatus... ... | reverse complement strand
CTAACAGCCATATTTTGTCCACATATTTTGAATTAGCATTTCTTCAGCTACATCTGGTAAAAATTTCGTGTAAATTGATCATCATTTGAGTGAATTATGAAAGAAATAAAAAGGGTGCCCGTTTTTTGAAACACAATGTAGTATTTCTTCAGCTACAACTGGTACAAATTTTGTGTAAATTGATCACCATTTGAGTGAATTATGAAAAAAAAACAAAAGGGGTCCTTTTTATGAAAAAACGTGTATATGCCACCACACGGTAAATGCATGTCTACACTACCTTGTGAAATATAAATATAAGCAAAAAATGCAATGTTGGTCTGAAGTGTTTTTTTTCAATTTTAAGAAAAATGTTTGTTTGCTATTATCAACATGTATGCATATTTTGTTGATATTTCACAAGCTAGTGCAGAGAAGCATTTACAGTGTGGTGGGATATGTAATAATCACGCTATAGCATATTGTCTGCAGAGTGTGAGAGTAAAAGAATTGTGAAAATCGATCAATAATTGGCGAAAATATGCACAAAAGCAAAGTGCTTATGTGTTTTTTGGACCACCCTCTAAATATAAAGTAAAAGGTGCTAAACCTATTTTTGTTGAATGGAAGACAATGATAATAACAATTAACAAAAATAATAGCAAACTAATGTTTACAGCATCGTAGAGTCAACACCTTCAGAGACGTTGGTGGCAGGCAAAACAATTAGATATGAGAAAGTTTCAATTTGAAAAAAATGCAATCAAATGAATACCTCGTTGGTAAGATCTTGAAAAGCGTTCTTTGATGCAGCTACATCTAGTGGTTGATCTTCCGTTGCACCAAATATCTGCGGAAAATAGCGCGGGACAATGCGACCCAGCACTACGTTAGCATCCGTCACAGCAAGAGGACCGCCTGTAAAAAAGTAGTTTTACACATTAACTATTTCACAAAATGCACCATTCAAATGGTTATTTAACAAGAAATTTGAGCCAATGCTCACGAGATGTGCAAAAGCCTATAGCAGTTCCGGTTTAGTAGTTTAGCTAAAAATTGGGGTGTTCATGCTAAGTTAATATATAAATACCAAATTCTCTAACTGGATCGCTTAACGATAGTTCCGTGGCGCCACCTTATGAATGACACAGACTTGTGTCGCAGCCCAAAATCGCCAAAAAATCCATAAAACCCCCTATTTTGGCGTTCAAGGTTATTCAAGGTCATTGAATTCAGCGCCAATCGAGAGCCAGTGTATGACTTCCTATTAGTGATTAATAGTAACCTAGGCCCTATCTCGCACCGTTACTGAGATACAGCGACTTATTGGCCAAAAATCGCAAATTTTGCCCACCCCCTCTCATTTAGTGCCCTCGTTCGGTGTGACCCCCCTTCGAATTTATGGAAAAGCTTTACGGTTCCTGAAACTAGAGTCCTTCAGGCAGCTGACGGTGAAGATTTGGTGATCCTAGCTTGCACCGTTTTTGACTGATCCACCTGTGTGACACATGGACAGACAGACAGACAGACAGACAGAATTGCGATGGCTAAGACATACTGAAAGTAGTAGCTGCTTTTGCGTGTAAAAACTAATATAAAACGCACACTTAGCAAGAACACTACATATAAACTCCATGAGCGCTTTTACAAATAACTGAAAAACCAGCGCTGTTTCATCCACCTATAAACTTGACTAGCTTGACACTAAAATTACGTGCTTCAATACATGACCTGGAATCACAACAGGACATATCTCCAATTTGTTCCGTTAACCACAAAAAAGCAATTAAAAACACATTACGTAAAGATGGGAAAATCTTCAAATGATCAAATAAAACTGAAGAAAAAACCAAGACCAAGTAATCGAAGACTAATGATTCCAGACATTAGCAATACCACTACTGAATTGACGCGCATGAGTTAGTAGTATTTTTTCTAAAATCACTGCATTTTTTCCAATTTAGCCAACAAGTTTCAAGTTGTACATAACCACTTTATTTTTAGACAGGCAAAACGCAAAGTGTGAAAACAAGACCAAGGCGAGATGAAAAGCAAGACCACAATTTTTGGTTTCAGAACTGGTCTCAAACCCATGGTCTCAAGATCATATTCATCCTGGACTGACATCAAATTTAATAACCTAGTGGATAAAAATGGATGCCGATTAAAAAATTACCTTTCATATAGCAGGCTGGGCCAGGGTGAGCTCCTGCAGACTCCGGACCCACGACAAACATTCCGCTTCGAAAGAACAACCGTGACCCTCCGCCAGCAGCCACAGTGTTGACATCCAACTACATACCAAAACTACTGTCAAATACCAAATGCCAATTTACATAATGCATTGTGATAGCTAACCTCTAACAGGTCAAAGACACTAGTACTGCGAAAGTAGACATTGTCTTAAGTGACTATCTGTAAGTGTCAGCAGAACGCTCCAAAGGTCTTTGGGCAATAAGTGACAGACAATCAGGCCAGCAACAGAAAATAGATGGCCACAAGGGCTGAGATGGTACAGAGATTTGATGTCGACCAAACACAGATGCTGCATGCGAAAAATGATTCGATTGACTACCATCAGTCTTCTGACGTTGTTCATTTAGGGCTGTACGCATAACAACATCGTAACTTTAGTCTCGGACTAAATTCAAGTTACGACAGACTAACTGCTAAGTTAGTATGCATAATGGTGACTTATCGCTAGTTTGGGCGTAAATGAAGGACTGAAGTTGGTCTCCCTCACGACCAGGCGTAACTGGTTTAGTCCGGCATAAATAAAGTTGTTAACAATACAATTATGAACGTCGTGAATCGTACAACACTTATGGTTAGTCAGAATACACTACTGACACAATTCTAGTATTAAAACTCAAGCAATAGAACATCTGTTGCCTGATTTTGTTCACAAATTTCTGCATCGTGCATTTCTACTGCCCGCATTGCTGTAATTAGCCTATCATATAGGCCATAGGCTGCAGAAGCGTTAGCAGACGACAAATTTGCCGGCACGCACATGCATCATCGCGAGAATGAGCAACTTCATGCTAGGGAATTCCAGAATGAAATTACCTGACATCAACTACGTCAGGACTTGCTAGTCCGACCGCTAGGTCGTCTTTTTGCATACCGACTAACTTTGTCCATTAGTCTCGGACTTGTTAGTCCCAATGTAGCCGCTAGTCTTGGCGTAAACTAAGACGTTGTTATGCATATGGCCCCCGGTGACAAAAAGTTTTGGCCTATAAAAATCCTACTAGGCAACACAAGAGACATGGAGTACACTGAGTACAGACACCTGCGGGGCTTGTATCATGACACCTGCTGTCGTAGTCTCAAAGACGTGTTCAAACTGACCAGCAAACCTACTCACATCCGTCGACGTACCTTCCCACACACACGACACACAGGTAATAATTATCTACCTGTTGAGCTACAAGCTGTCTCTATTAACACTGTTAAATGCAATGCCCACCTAGTCATTAATGTGAAAATGCACGCAGCTGTTATATCTGTTATATTTTTATGCATCCCAGGAAAAACACAATACTACTGTTTATACTGAAATTAACCTCTGTTTGGTTTAAGACCAAACTTAGACTGTAGGACTTAAGACAGCAAGTATGTGAGTTATGTAATTACGTTATATTTTAACACTAAATACATTGAACAAGTTCAACTTAAGTTTAGTCTTAACTTTGGTCCTGACCTAAGTCAGATCTGTGACTAGAGTTTAAAGCCAAGGTTTGGTCATAGCCTGAGCATTTCATCTTAGCAAAACATGACCTTGACCAACAACAACAACAATCATGATGACGATGTCACAATAAACAGTGAGCTCTCACCTCCCATGTCAAAGCCAATCACAGATTGTCCTGTCTTTGCATTATATGTTGTAAGTGCATATCCAACCACACCCCCAGCCGGGCCAGACAACACTGCTCGTGAGCCATTGAATCTGCCATCAGTGTAAGGCAAAATATACACTGACACTGGCTCACTTACACACTCAATTGGTAGACAGTAAAGCATTCAGACTCTGCAAAGTTCTGCCGACAAAATGGAGACCCGCTATTACAAACCATTACCATTCGGAACTAGGACATTGTTAGAAATGAAGTTTGGGATAGGATTAATGATAAAGCGATAGACGTGCTTTGGAATGGGATTAAGGTGAGTGCACTACGATGAACTAATGGATATTTGAGACAGCTGCTCTTTTCTTCTCAATAGCAAACTGAATTCACTAAGGCTGAAAAATATTAGACTGATGTCAGTGTGTGGATTTTACGCAAAGGTTCCCCGACTGCAACAGAAGTCCTATTGGCGGTAGATTTACCACACTTAATCCATGCATAACATTTCAGCGGTGTTAACAAATGGCCGGATCCAGTCTCAAATCAGCCAGTAATCTCATCAACTGTTTCGTTTCCAAAGCCAATCCCACTATCTCACAAAATAATGAATTTATTCTTACTAATTCAACTACCAGACAGAACAATAAACCATAATCAAAACATAAAATTCATTACAATGGTGAAAATCCTACCACTATAAACATCACAAAAAACATCGACGACAAGAAATAATTACACTACAAAAATGAAATGAAACATCGAAACATGATTTACTATGAACAACATGCGTGAAACTAACCTAGACATTGGAGTTAGACCACCATCAGATTGCATAAATAACACTTTACTGTTCTGCACAAAAGCAATTACTAGCTATAACAAAGCAACAAAAAACACTAACATGAAATATAAAGCACTGCACAGAAAATATGTCTACATAAAAAGACTACTTTTAATACAGTGTCAATGGTTCTGTAATGAGATCGTATGAATCAGTATTATTCAACTGTCCCCATAATGCACCAAATTCGACTTCAGCTCAAGCTCCATCCCAAGCCCCACTGGGGGAGCTCATAGCACTCCCCCAAACTCTCAGCAGAATTTTAGGAATCTTACTTTGAAGTAAAGAAAGGGGACAGAAAAGGAAACAAAAGGGGAGAAAAGGGGTGAAGAAGAAAAGAAAAAAAACGGAAAAGGGTCAAAGCCCCCAATTCACATTTCTGGCTACACCAATGGACTATCCACGTATCTTAGAAAACAACCACATCTACAAAAATCTCAACAAAAAATGTAAAATTTAAAAAAATACCTTACTGTTAAAATGCAGTTGAGAAAAATAAAATCATACCTTTCTGGCTTGGGCGAAACTAAAAAAACATACACAGATCTTTAAAAAAATTCCAGTTTGTTTTGCAAACTGTGCACCAAGTGGAAAACAAACATATTCATTTTTGACACACGGAATCCTACCAACTTCCTTGCAGTGACATCTAGTAATAAACAAAAATCGTTCTGAAAAAGTAGCAGCAGTTGCCGCAACATAACAAAATTAGCAAATAAAGGTTGCAATTTCAGTGAATTCAAAAATGATTATAAACCATACTTAGTGACTAATGACTACTGACTTGCAGTCAAAAAACATAAATCAGACAAACCTCGAGGTTAGCGAAACCAGCAGAAAAGCTTGTCAAATACCGTTTGATGCAAGGTGTCAAATATGCATCAGCACAAGCTGGCCAACCAAACACAAATACAATGTTTTAAACACACATTTTCTAGATAAACTCGAGCTGGCTAGTGGTACCGCTCATTTTCCTGAAACACATTTTCCAAAATCAGTGTATCGCACAGCAAAAACCAACAGAATTTCCAATTATATCTCTTTGATACTCTAATATTGTTGCTAGTGATAACTGTGCAACAAGAATAGTTATTGGCCTATACTAGAAGTCCTGCCAAACACCGATAGTTACCAAAAGTTTATTTATTTATTTATCAAAATACACCAGCCTGAAAAAATGACTGGTCGAACAGAAATTAAGATAGCAAAAACAGCAGTACTGTCGACGATGACAAAGTCAGCGCTATTTTCCTGAATGCACGAATGAACTTCTTAACTATACAACACAAACCTCTTGAAATTTCTCATCTCTTTGATAGCTCTTCTCTCTCCTCCATGGCTCAAAGTGGAAAAAATATGTGCCGGTATGGTAGCTTTCCCTTCCTCCCTTTTCTCCCCTCAACTTTTAAGTGCAGTTGAAAAAATAAATGCAAATCAAAACCAAAAATGATAGTTAAATGAACAAGCTAGCACTAATTTCGCCAATGATTGATGCAAGCATCGATGACCGGTTGCCTAAATTTCAGAAAAATGCCTTCAAAGCATACCAGTATGTCTTTTCTCAGAAAAGAAGTGCTGGTATGGCTTCCGGGCGGCCAAGGAAGTGCCGGTATGCCATACCGGTTTACACCATCCCACTTCGAGCCCTGCTCTCCCGTAAACTTAATGCCTGACTGGCTCTGGCTCATCACTGCTACAAAACAATCATACAGACACAGACTGACCAGTAAATCCACGCGGTACAATCCTTGCCATCGGCATAATGGCAGACGACAGTGATATGTGCGTGAAACCCATTTGTCTTGCCAATTCTCCTACTGCTTCTTCATGCTGAGAATACCTGCAAGCAACAAGCATTAGACATATTCTCCTCACAACAAAGTATTGAAAAATGCTCTACGAACCTCACACAAATGCACATAGTTCTTGTTGAACTGTCTCCTTCTTTCAATGCCTAGTTCTTTTGGAGTTTTTCAGGTTAAACAATTTAGATCTGTTCCCGATCACAAACTTATGGGCAATGATGGAGCAGAACTTGCGCAGGCCAAATGCCCTTCCTGTCGATAAAAATTGTCAAGTTTCTGTCAATATTGAAATTTTAGGTCTTCTGGTTCTCAAGTTAGAGGCAACTGGACAGTCAGATGTTATACCAACAGACAAAAGTGCAATGTGCATTGTAGTATTCTATAGGAAGCAGAAACATACATGTACGAGTGCATCAATGTGACGGCAAGGCTACGAATGCCTTTGTCAAGTGCCATCTGAAGATCTCTCTGCAGCTGGTCCCTATCTACACTCTTCCATATCTCAACCTGCAGCAATATTCATTCAAACAACAGCTACTGGGGAAAACACATTACACTAAAATGCAGTGCTTAAAGATGCGGGCTGAAAAAAAGCGATTGCTTCACCTGACCCCCATAAAACGACTGACTGAAACTCTGGTGTAATTGTTAGTAGAAAAATTAACTAAAAAAACACAAATCAGTAGTGCCAACAGCAAAAGAGAAATAAACACATGCTGTAGCACTAGTTAGACAAACTTAGTCTCTTAAGGCCCGGTCACACCAGGTGAGCGCATGAAGAATGAACAAGGAGTGCACTAAAAATGGTTTGTGCGCCGTTGTTCGTCGTCATTCGTTACTCGTTCATCGAGCGTGCTGCACCAACATTTTTGATTCGTGACCATTCGCTTGGTGCGTCGAGCTCCGCGCACAATTTTGAACACGTTCAAAATTGTGCGCGAAACTCAACGCATAAATGTACACGTCAGAAGGATGGCAGAAAAACGCCAGACATGCGTGGGAAGCGATGGACCAACGCCCAATACACACAGAGCACTTGCTTGGTATTCGTTGTGTGTTCGTCGGCTGAGATGTAGCGAACACCCATAGAGACGTAGAACTTCCCCCATACTTGTGCTGCAGTTGATGACAAGCACGTCAACTTCAAGTGTACTTTAAACAGCGGTTCCATATATTAGGCGCTACAACAGTCACAACTACAAAGGGTTCTACTCCGTTGTCTTCATGGCACCGTTGACGATGACTGCAAGTTTATCTGGGCAGACATCGGCGGTATGGGATCAGCATGAAACGCTCAGATTTACAGTGCTTCTGGGATAAGGAATGCATTAAAATGGTAATCTAGGCTTCCCCGATGCTGATCCCAAACTTCCCAAAGCCGACCAGGACGTGCTCTAATACTTCTGATTTTAGCACGTACGCAACTCACACGCTGAGTATGCGCCCTGTCTACGCCCAGTATGCTGTACATTCGCTGCAAACTCGCTATAGCTTCTCCAAAATATAGACAAAAGTTGGGCGCACATCGATGCATAACTAGTTTTATTGTGTGTCTCGTGCGTTCTGCATGCGAGCACCTGGTGTGACCAGGGCTTTACTGACATCATCTTGATGAACAACAACTCTAGAGTCACTCATATAATGGCTCACATTACCTGAGACATTCACAAACTAATGGTACTGTGATTATGCCTCGCACTGCCTGGTAAACAATGCAGTTGACCTCACAAAATAAAAAGACAAAAACATGCCAAAAACCACAAGATTGGCTGATGCAAAACTCATCAACTATAATTACCAGAGCTGGACTTAAACCTTGGTGGCCTACGTTCAGTAAAGATATGGACAACTTTTCCTGTCACAGTTGCAATACTGCAGTTATCACAGTGCACTTATGGGCTGTGTGCAGAAAGTTATTATCAATTCATCATCAGTGGCTTATAATTATTCAATGTTGTAATAGCTATAAAACACAGTCTCACGCATGTCATGCAAATCATGAAACAGAAGCCTACAGGACAAGTCTCTAGCCTACGAAGACGTCTGTAACTTCATGGAGGCACTGTTTTGCTGAACATGCTAAACATGCCTAAATCTACGACTACTAGTTATGCAAATGGTGAATTAACAAAAAACCTGACAGACAGCGACTGACCTGCTCACCCGTGATTCCGGTCTGCACAGAACATGGCTGATTTAACCGACAATTCTTCTGCTTCAGTACAACTCTCTCATCAACCTCAATCACTTCACTGTACAGAAGTTCCGGCATAGTTATCTCCTGATACAACAGCATGCTTTGCAAATGCTAACACAAATGCAAAAAATATCTTAATGCATCTAACAGAAAAACACTGAAGATCTATGGCTGAAGATCATCTATGGCTCTTAATGGTAACCCATTGCAGAGCCACAGATCATCATCTGCCATATGGGATCGCAAAGTGTTACCTGCCACCAAACACAGGTGAATGCACCCTGCCTTAACATAAACCAAGCATGCCGGTATTCGACTTAACTAATACATGTACCTACTCTAAAGGAATGGGAAGCCGAGTTTACCTTGGTGTTGCTTACAGTGATGGTTAACCTGTCAACTAGCAAAATACTGTTTCAAAATTACTGATGTGCATACTTTGAAATTAATTTCTCCAACAGGCAAAGGGTGTCATATATTTATAATCTGTGACTGTTAGCACCTCTAAAGCTATGACACTGCAGCACTTATTAAAATATTTGTATTCATTGAAATTAATAAATGTAAAGAACACATGTCATTCCAGTGAGAAGTTTGCAATACACCTACCAGGTCAAAGATCCTAGGCCTTGACTGGTTGCCTATATAAAGCAAGTCTCTGAAGCCTTTTGTTATAACAAGTGCCATCTTTTCTCCTTTACGTTCAAGCAGGGCATTTGTTGCAACTGTTGTGCCCATACGAATCCAGCTGATAACTGATGCATCGATCAACTCACTGCTATCAACATTCTGCTCTGTCTCCTACAACATACATCATACACACTGGCTGTATATAAAGCCAATGTTTCAGTTTGATTGGTTGCATGCAAAAACTTTTCAGAGAAACAAAACTGTGCAATTCAGCTGGCAATTGACATTTCGGGCAGGTGCAAAGTGGTCTGAGAGGTCTAAGAATCAAAGCCACTATATGCATCTCTAATTCACTTAGCCTACACAATGTTTTGATCAAATGACTGAAGCCAACACTATATGGTATTAACGATTACTTCTAGATACAAAGTATCAACAGATTACAAGTAAAACACATATACAGGGTGCTCACTGGCACATAAAAAGTGGGACATACAATACATGCTTTAGATAGATCCAGCAATTGGCCTTGATTAGTGCAGTGAAAAATGGTCATGATGATGCTAATTATTTCCAAAACAACATATGAATGCTTGATCTATTTAAAACATATGTTCCACTTTTTATGTGCCGTCTATTACATTGCATTATCATTCTACCTTCAGTGCTTTGACAGTCATGAATGCTATCAGAATAGCATCCGACGTGACAAATTCTGCTTCTTGTAAATGCTTTAAAGAATCAAATGCTGGCCAATATGTGTAGATCTGGAGACTAGCCATAAGTGTTTGTGCAAATCACAGTTTGTAGCATCGCTTCAGTACACAGTAAAACTCTAAGAATAATGCAACACCAGTAGCAACTGAACCTGCTGCAGAATTCTTCGTATTCCCTCACGTGGTGCATCAGAGTAGTTTGCTGGGTCTTCAGAAAGAAGCTTCATGACACAAGTCTTGCCACTGGGACATTGAGCCCAGACGTCTGTGAATGTCCCACCTCGGTCAATGGCAAACCGAAACTTGTCACTTAACATCTCAGCCTCTTGTATGTTGTCACACTAAGTCAAAAAAATAAACTCCTTATTTTCAAAAGTAGTAATAATCACCTCTTGCATAAAATATGTGCACAAACATAAAAGTAAAGGGGTGCCATATCCCACATGTGGGGTGTAGGCAAGGTGCTCATCTCCCTTCATTGAGCCCGTAGGTAGACAGATCACTGAGTCCATGACACATGGTCAGTCTGACACCAGACCTATGGTCACCTTCTGAGCCACACAGTGTAATGCCTTTTAGCCTTGGTGAACAGAGACACGTGCATGTGAACAACTTGCCCAAGGTCGTTACCTGGCAGTGCCCCAGCTTCAAGTTAAACCAGCAACCTCGGGGTCACTAGTCCAACATGCTACCACTACAACACCAAACAGCATGTACTATGCATTTGTCTGAAGTAGATTTAAATAGCACAAAATTAATACAACAGATCTGCATAAAAGCATCAACATGTACGTAACTTTATCGTTACAAAAATAAGAAAAATGCTTGTTTGTACACCTAATAAAAATTCTACAAGTGAGCAAATATATCGGCAGCACACAGATATTGTTATTTCCAGCCTAAAAACGGAAATACAGCACAATACAGCTGCGAAAAATGGCTTGTTTTTTAATTGAATTAACAGTAATAGTAGACTTACTGATGTTCAAATATAGCTGAAAATGTAACGTCAATATTAATACATTAATATTAGGTATGAGTATGAAATTATTTTCAGTCCAGGCCGGACAGACGACACATTTTATTTTCAGTCCGGGTCGAGACACTCCACAAATAGCGCTATTGAAGCATCTGTGCCCATAGTCCCTGCGCAATCTATTGGTAGCGTGCGCATCTGCTGTGCGAAAGGTCTTAGGTTCGAGTCCTTGTGCGACAAACTTTTTGCAACTTTTTTCTCTTCGCTGTCGTAATTAACAGTTTTTTCTTAATAATGTATTCATATTCTACAGCTTATTCAGTTTTAAAGCAATTTAAATGAATGGTTTTGGCACGATTTGCTCCAATTGCTGTACTGAATTGCTTGTTTCCAATATGCATAGTTATAATGGTAGATATATATAGAACGTTTATGAACCATGCCACGACACTATAACGTATTTATATCAGTCTTATTCAGTATTATATTAGAGAAAAACTCAAGCGAAAGTTGTGGAGGAGTTTAGTCAATCGACTCGCTATTTTTGCAGATTGTGAGAATTATTTAGCACGATTGCGTAGAATACTAGAATTTTATTGCTACTTATTTTTCTTGTATGCTGCTGAGAAGTTAGCTTTGGCACGAAATGCTCAGAATACAACTGTAGTAACTCTATTTTACTACACTTGTATAGACAGAAACGACTATCTGTGAGATGCAATGGTGAATACAAGTGAATACTGGTGAATACAATACTGAATACAGGTGTCTTAATGTCAGATACTACAGTTGTACAGGTAAACATAAGTCAAATGTGCCAATCGTTGTTAGAATACAACTGCAGTAACTCCATTTTGAGCTAAAACTCACGAGATGCGTGAAAGCCTACAGCAGTTCCTGTTCGCAAAATGTCAGTCTATCTCCAGCAGTTTTCAAGAAAGACTGGCCAACAACAGTAAAATAATGACTTTTACAGGAGTACCGCTCTTTGATGCCCTTGTGCGCAGGTTTCCTTGAACCTAGAAAAATCGTGACTTAGACCATCGAAATCCACATTAAATGCTGAAAACTTTGTGTGCAGCTTCTCCACGTCTATCTCAATTGGTTTCAGCGCAATTCACTCTTGAAAAATGTCTCGCAGCTCGAAATCACCGAAAAAATCCATAAAAACCCTTATTTTAGCGTTCAAGGTCATCCAAGGTCATTGAATTTGGTGGCAATCGAGAGTCAGTGTATGACTTCCTATTAGTGATTCATAGTAACCTAGGTCCTATCTTGCACCGTTATTGAGATACAGCGACTTATTGGCCAAAAGTGCCAATTTTCCCCACCCCTCTCATTTAACACCCTCGTTCAAAGTGACCCCCTTCGAATTTATAGAAAAGCTTTACGGTTCCGAAAACTAGAGTCTTCCGGGCAGCCGACGGTGAAAATTTGGTAATCCTAGCTTGCATCGTTTTTGACTGATCCACCCATGTGACGGACAAATGGACGAACAGACAGAATTGCGATGGCTAAGATGCGCTGAAAGCAGTAGCTGTTTTTGCACGCAAAAACGATCCAAGAGTGCTAACATGTCAGAATACGAATGCCATAAGTCGATCTGCGCTACTTGTTTATTAAAATGACGACACGGTTATTAACCACATCATAGGATACAACTGTTGTAACTCAACTTGCTACCATTGTACGCTGATACATTGGTGGCAGACTAACGCTGAGTGCAGAATACAACTGTCGTATATGCACTTATGACTGTTGTACGCTAACTAAATACCTGTTGTATAGCGCCTGCTGTTGAATACAAGTGTCGTAACATGATTTTTGTCAAATATTTTAATTTGTGTTAACTGAAACATACCCCACCATGGTCAGCCACCTTGACGTGGTAGTGGGGCTTTGCACCGATGACCCGAAAGATTTCTAAAATCTGGAGGCAAGGAGCCAACTAAGAGCAGACCAAACTCATGTAGGCAGATTGCTACACGTTACCAGTGCTCTTGTGCTAGTTTTGGCTTCACAGCCGGCTACGGCTTTATAGCCGTCTACTTACAGCTTTAAAGCCATCTATTTACAGCTTCACAGCTGTCTACGGCTTTATAGCCACTGCCTGTAACCTTGTGGTTACATTCGGGGACGTGCATTGGGCCGAGCTGATACGGCCTTAGTGCTGGGCAGGTGTAAGAGCCTGTCCGCCCCGGATGTAAGGTAAGGTAACTGAAACATAAAAATATTTAAACCAGCATACTCGTTGCTAGATCTGCTTGCCAGTGATAAAAATAGTACAGCTGCAATCGATAGCAAATTAATTCAAATACTTTTTTTTCCGCTCTCCTGTAAAATTGTGAAAAACTGGGTGTATCCTACTGCGATGATATATTGAGGATGGTGCAGGCAGCAGGGAAGTGCACGAGACCTTCTGAGCCAAAACCAAGATGAGACCCGAGATCCATGTCTCTGAGACCCGAGACGTTCAAAATTTTGTCCGAGACAAGACTGAGACGTTTTCCATGACGTATGGTGAAACACGTTGACAACGAAAAAATCATACATATTAATTAACTCACACCATGGTAAGCGCTTTCTATTTGTGATATTGTGGGCTTTTGCACTTTATTTTGACATGAATAATTACTGGTTTGCACCATAAAGAATTGCAACTGCAGTGCTGTAGACAGGAGCCAGTATGTTTATTGCAATTTGCAAGCAACTGATATTAGTAAACTACAGCTGATTATAGTCTTATATGTCGTCTACAATTGGCTGACGGTATTCATTCTGACATCATACACTTTACCTTCATTGCAACTAAGTCATTTTTATGATGAAAAAAGACTGACATGACATAATTCTGCTTTATGATAAACAAATAAATGAAAGAGTAAAAACACTGTAAACAAATATGTCTAAGCCACAAAAGTCATGCTGGTTAGTATCGCTCTAACTGCAGCTACAGTATGCACGGCGCGCGCCTGCACAAAACGTCTCGACAAGACGCAATGGCCTGAGACCCGAGACGAGACATGCTGGGCCAAGACTGAGACATATTGCTCCGAGACTGAGACGAGACCCGAGACGCATCGGTCCGAAATCGAGACAAGACCGAGACGAGAAGTTAGTACATCTCGAGACCGAGACGTCTCGACCGAGACCACATCCCTGGCAACCAGTTGACAAAACTTGCCAAGCGGCTATCCAACGATAGTTCCTAGCTTGAGAATCTGCTTGGCCCGACTGTCGACCCGTAAGGCTGCGGCCGAGATCGGGCAGTTGCTCCGGTGGCGCCGTGTCTGTGCCGACGGCGAACGGCTTGGCCGGATACGGCGGCATCGAACACGGACGACCTTGGCCGGTATTAGTGACCACTATTCGTTGGTTGTAAATACTGTCTAAGTCAAGTGCCGCAAACTGATAATAAAAGTTGCCTTCAGTCCGAGCCCGGACTGAAAATAAAATGTGCCGTCAGTCCAGCCCGGACTGAAAATAACGTCCACTCACTATTTTTAAATGACAGTGCATACTAACTATACTCCGCAATCAAATGCAAAATGGGCAATATTTAGCTAAATCGGGCACCAAGTGAAATCGATACACAACTACAGTATCATCAAATTAAACTTCAAACCTCAAAGTTCGTCGAACACACCTCCTCATGCAGGAAACACTTTTCGAACTGTATCTAAAAAATAACTTTGCTTCGATTCACTAGAAACTAATATACTAGTTCACTATTCTATGTTGTTTTTGTTTTTGTTTTGTTGCCTGTTTCGTTTATAAAACATGTGATTATTGTGGCTAAATTTGCTTCTGTATCGTAGTCGCGATGGCATCACATTTTCGTCCTGCGACGCAAACTGGGCGGAAGAAAGTGCAGGTATTTGTTTTTCGTGGGTGGGTATGACTGAAAACCGCAGGACACTCTTGTAAAGACCGCAGGACACCAAAATGAACAATTTAGACCGATATTAATTGTTCTTAGACTGTTGTATTTATTTTTATCACTTTTAATAAAGAAAGAAAGAAAGAAAGACTATTTAATAACACAGCGTCAGATAACCCAACTGTCTGAAAACCGCAGGACACCGCAGGACACTCTTGTTAAGACCGCAGGACACCAAAATGAACAATTTAGACCGATATTAATTGTTCTTAGACTGTGTTGTATTTATTTTTATCACTTTTAATAAAGAAAGAAAGAAAGAAAGACTATTTAATAACACAGCGTCAGATAACCCAACTGTCTGAAAACCGCAGGACACTCTTGTTAAGACTGCAGGACACCAAAATGAACAATTTAGACCGTTATTAATTGTTATTAATTGTTTTAAAACTGTGTTTTATTTATTTTTATCACTTTTAATAAAGAAAGAAAGAAAGAAAGACTATTTAATAACACAGTGTCACACAACCTAAGCTGAAATAATGTTTACCTATTTAGATTTCTGTTTCCATTGGATTAGATTTTTTTCTGTAGATTTTGGCTAATAAAATGACTTGGTGTATTTGCTGTATATATGCTGCTGTTCAGATATCATATGTGATTCGTGATGAAGTTGAACCAATGCACAGATCTGGAGTGAACAGCCTGAAGTATGACCCGGCGTTGAATCGACTGTATTCTGCCGGCAGAGATTCTATCATCAGGATATGGAACACAAGGAACCACGTGGTATAGATCTATATATCATTTTGCATTGTAATGCATTGAATTACATTTTGATGGTACGTGATGCAGGAAATTTAGAGTATGGTATCTATTTATTCATTTGTTGATTGTACTTCTGATCTGAGTGTTGTCAGATCAACCTTGGAGCTAGTTTTTGAATAGAGGTTGACTGACAGTTAGTGATTAGGGGGTTTGGACTTTTCAAGATATAAAGGTTAAAGAATAAAGGTAGAGTTTCTGTTTACCACTTTAACAATAGCAGCTGCTTTTTCATTTGACTAGAAATCGTTATTTATCTGGCTCATTGTGTTTAGGATCCATACATGCTGTCGATGGAACATCATACCGACTGGGTTAATGACATTGCTCTTTGCTGTGGTGGACGAACACGTAAGCTCAAATTATATCTAGTTTGGTTTGTGTTAATATTTCCAGATGCACGCCTAGTTTTGTTGTTTTTTGGTCTTATGGATATTATTTCATATGAAAGTGCTAAAAATAGAGATTCCAAAATATTTGCATATTTACTGTTGTTATCAGTATTATTCGTGTTCAACTTACAATGTTTAAATACCTCTGTTAGAACTGATGTAATGTGTTGTGCTTATGTATTAGTGATATCGGCATCGAGCGACACAACAGTCAAAGTATGGAATGCACACAAGGGTTTCTGCATGTCAACACTTCGTACCCACAAGGTAATAAATTACTTGACATGTCATTGTATTTGTTTTACATACAGTAAAACTGGAAATGTGCATGTTTTATTGTAGTAGATTACCAGAAAAAGCTAAAGTTCTAGTAATTTAACTTGTGTGTCTAAAATAGCTTCAAAAAGATTGTAATGAGGTGCTGTTTGTGAAATGCCAAGAACACTGGTAGCCTGACAGAGAGCTTATTGCAAGTTCTAAAAGTTGCTGAAGTAGTCATATAATTTAATTACTAGTTCTAGTTTTTTATAGTTATAGTGCATAGTACTTTTTAGTGCGTGTACTTGCTTGCTTTATGTCATACTGCAGATCTGTGGATGTGGTAGAGAATATTGTGATGTTTGCAGGATTATGTAAAAGCACTGGCATATGCACGAGATAGAGAGCAGGTGGCAAGTGCTGGCCTTGATAGGACAATTTTTCTCTGGGATGTGAACGTTCTGACAGCATTAACTGCATCTAACAACACTGTAACCAGTACGTATTTGCCAAGTTACGGCTTTCCTTATTATTTCGCTCATTATGTGCATCAATGTGCATACATTGTTTAGTTTGAAATCTGAAGATGATTTCTTGTAAACAAAAAATGATGCAGCATTGTCCTATGATATGCATTCCTATGTACAGTGAAGTATGCATCTCATTTTTTTCTGCTGTTGTTTTGCAGCCTGTTGATTGCATTAAAGTTTCTCTGTAATCTGTTGACTATTGGAAGCATAAACTGTGTTACACTTAATTGGGGTGTTGATGACTAGCACAATATCAGGCTGCTATTGCGATTATGGTTGTGTTTAGTGTCATAATTGTATTCATTATAAAATTGTACATAAGTGCAGTTAAGAACACAAAAACACTAAGAGAATAAAGAATAATCTCTACTCTACTCAGTACGCAGTATGTTCAATGTACAGTGATTGTTAAGGTTAGAGTCAGGAGTGAAAAGTAATTGTCAACACCAACTAGTAGCAACTTGAAGGCTCCATAGCTGTTAAATAGCTCGATAGTTCAATACATTGTTCAATGTGACATTCTTCAGATTATGTACTATGTAGTGTTTTTTATTGCTATTTACCTATTTTACACTTGAAACATTCCCATCTAGATGGCATAAAAGCTGCCTAAACCGGTTTTTACGCGCAAAAGCAGCTACTGCTTTCAGCGCGCCTTAGCCATCGCAGTTTTGTCTGTCCGTTCGTTCGTCTGTCACACAGGTGGATCAGTCAAAAATGGTGTAAGCTACTATCACCAGATCTTCACCGTCGGGTGCCTGGAAGACTCTAGTTTCAGGAACCGTAAAGCTTTTCCATAAATTTGAAGGGGGTCACCTAGAACGAGGGCCCTAAATGAGAGGGGGTGGGCAAAGTTTGCGATTTTTGGCCAATAACTTGTATCTCAGTAACGGTGCGATTTAAGGCCTAGATTACTGTTGATCACTAATAGGAAATCGTATACTGGCTTTCGATTGGCGCCGAATTCAGTGATCTTGGATGACCTTGAACGCCAAAATAGGGGGTTTTATGAATTTTTTGGCGATTTCAGGCTGCAACACAAGTCTGTATCATTCACAAGGAGGCGCCACGGTACTATCATTATATGCACTTTGGCATGACTCTGATAAAGGTGTTGTATTTTATCCCAAATTCCCGCAAATCTAACTCAAACAGCGACAGATTTTCGTTGTACGATTTCATTGTATTGTGAGCGCAATAATTTATTATTTAGTACATTTCTGATGCACAGTATTTGGTGAAACGGTTTGCATATCTTACAGTGTAATTTGTGACATTTTGTTCGATGGTGCTGCCACCTCGGGAATCAGTTTACAACGCCTAGCACTAACTAACGCTGAGCATTGATTGACTTGTTATATTTTTACGCGTGAAAGCAGCTGCTGCTTTCATCGCGTCTTTGCCATTGCAGTTCTGTTTGTCTGTCTGTCTGTCTGTCTGTTCGTCCGTCTGTCACACGGGTGGATCAGTCAAAAGCAGTGCAAGCTAGGATTACCAAATTTTCAACGTCGGCTGCACGGAACTATTGTTAAGCGATCCAGATAGAGAATTTGGTATTTGTGAATTAACTTAGCGTGAACACCCCAGTGTTCAGCTAATATACTAAACCGGAACTGCTATAGGCTTTTGCGCATCTCGTGAGCATTAGCTCAAATTTCTTGTTAAAATTTACGTGTGTAGTTAGTTTGTAGTTTGTTATTGTTAATTAGGTTTTTGCTGTTAGTTTGATTTTTGCTGTTGCTTTTTGATGAGCTAGCAGCTATAGCCATGCTGTAGGCATCTTTGGCATGGTTGTTTGTCTGTTTGTCGTTGTCTGTCTGTTTGTCCTCTGTCTAGGATGTATTGTGGCTAAATGGTGCGAAATAGGACCTAGGTTGCTATTGATCATTAATAGGAAGTTGCATATTCCTTCCTCCTTCCAAATGACATGAAAATCATTGACCTTGGATGACCTTGAAGGTCAGTACTGCGACAGGATCTGTATATAATGTAATGCGTAAACTCCACTCGCTGACTTGCTGGTAGTGTGTGTTATGTGCTCAGCATCGTCACTGAATGCTGACAAAGACTCAATCTACAGCCTCGCAATGAATGCCACCGGCACCCTGATTGTGTCCGGGTCAACCGAGAAGGTGCTGCGGGTCTGGGATCCACGGACATGCATGCGACAAATGAAGCTGAAAGGTCACACGGACATTGTTAAAGCACTGGTACTGAACCGCGATGGAACGCAGGTCAGCTGCAATGCAATTTATGTGCACAAATACCACTGAAATAACTTGATCTTTGCTCAACATACCCATATCCATTTTTGCGGAGCTACTGCAATTTTTTTCCGGATCCACCAAAGGAAACTTCTGATAATTAGCATGGTAAAGATGCATGTAATTACACGCTACTTCTAGATTGCTTGTCCCATTTTGCCAATTGTCATTTTAGTGCATGTGTGATCTTTTATTAGATCTGTTGACTACTGTTTTATACAGTTTTTTAATGTTCTCCAAGTTGTACAACTGCAGTTTTTCAGTTGTTAAACGTTTGACTTGGTTTGACTTAAAGGTCCGTGATCACCAAAATTGACATATACACATACATTTTATCCATTTTCATGAAAGTGCAGAATTTTATGACAACTTTGCCTATAATATCGGCACCAAGCGTTCTGTCAACACGGAAAAATTTACCTTTGAAGTCGACGATCTACAAAAACGACGTAGAAAACGCGCCGCCATGATGACCTGTGGTGACGTCATGAGTTTAGCCTATATACGTCATGAATTAATATTCATGACGTCTATAGGCTATGGCCTAGCCTAGAATGATGGCGTCGTTGGCTAGCCATTAATATTCATGATCTATATGGGCTAGGGTCATGACGTCACTGCGGGCACCGATAGATTAGAATATTTCGCATAACGTAACGTAATGCTGCATTTCGTTTGAATTCACGCATTAATTTCATATATTTATGAAGCTCAAATTGACATTTTATATATGCGAGGTTAAATGTCTAATTTAAATCTACAGAAATTGCGCGAGTGAGTTTGACCGTGGCCATGGACCTTTAAATTCAGTTGCTCAGTTACATGCTCTGTTTGCAGTGCTTGTCGGGCAGTTCGGACGGCACAATAAAACTGTGGTCATTGGGACAGCAACGTTGTATTCAGACCATAAAGGTCCATGACGAGGGCGTCTGGTCTTTGCAGGTTTTTGCTTTTATTTGTTAGTCATAATGTTATTAGCATTTACAATTTTGTAGTTAGTTTAACAGTTATTAATACTTTGAATGACAGGAAGGGCAAATGTGTTAAAAATCATGTTTAAAGTTGTCATAATTTAACTTTCGACAGCCAAATCTGGATTTAATCTAGAAGAATTGGTTAGTTAATCGGCTGCAAAAAAATACCAGTGGTAATACACTGTATCTTATAAAGGTGAATTTTCTCTTTGGCTATAACTTTGCCAGGTTATAAAGTTCTGTTGAAAGTTCTGTCTATTTGTAATTTTGCTTCGTTTTTTTCAATTTTTGTCACTTCAGTACTACTTACTACTATCACTTTATTGTGTTATGACTCAAAAGTGCAAACTATTGGCCAGTGTTGTGACAGGAGTTTTACAGGCCATCTGCTCTTTTTGCCACAATTGCTAAAAGTACAATAGTGACCTCCAATAATTCAGTAATTTTGCAGTAGTTTGTTCTCAGCTCAGCTGATAAAACTGATATTACTTTTTGCTGTCATGGTAAAGTAACAAACAATTAGCTAACGAGTGTTCATCTGAATATTGTTGCTTGATACTAAGTAACTAGGTATGTTTCGTATACCATAGAGCACAGTGGCTTTCAACCAATTGGTGACTTTGAACAAGCATGACGTGTAACATGACATTATTGTGATAGAAAATGTTTTCCCCATTATGTTAAATGTCATCCTACTCTGTGGTATATTGAATGATAGCTTTATCTTTTGATCGAAGTTATAAATATATTTGTTATTTATTATTGGACAAATGTCAGGTCAACGATGCTTTTACTGTTGTCTACTCGGGAGGTCGTGATCGGCGAGTTTGGGCGACGGATCTTCGTAATTCCAACAACCACATGTTGCTCTGTGAAGAACGTGCCCCAGTCCTCAAGGTATATTGACTCAAGACAGTATTGCGTTGATTAATGATGTAAAATTTTATTGTTGCATATAGTGTTCATTTTATATTAATAGCTCAATAGCCTGGATTTTAAAAAATATTTTTACATTTATGATTAATGTGTAAGCCGTATGTTTTAATATTTTGTGGCACTTCAGTAAAATTAACGAAATTTATACCAGCTACATTTTCAGGGCTTTTTCATGCTTGAAGAATTGCTGTTTTCTCTCTAAAACCGTTCCCCGTTCTTGTTTTAATTTTTCACTTTTTGGCCTCGGTCCTTACCATGTCCTAATCGTAATTTCTTGCTGTGTCTATAGATCCCACCATCGGCATGTTAATGCCAACTACTGTAGATATTGCATTTGTTGTAATGATGATGTGGTTGGGTGTGCTTGTGAATCAGCTGGAGCTAGCAAAAAGTGTATCGGATGTAGCATCTCTGTGGGTGTCAACGACTAACAGCACCATTCACAACTGGGTCTGTGCATCTTTCTGCTTGTCCTGTTTCTGTTCTTACCACAGGTAGTCACGGAGATTTGACCCTTTGTTGACCAGGAATTGGTCGATATCACGATTTTAATTTTTATGTGATATTTATATGATATTGTCCAAATATTGCAAAATTGTAATTATTCTTTGTCACAAATATTGCAGAATTTGCATGCTGATGGTGTTGCCGTTCAATGTTTAGTGGACATCTGCACTATCTTATTATCTACCTGTCATGCTGATGTTTGTTTGCTGATTGCTTTTTGCAGAGTTTGCCCGAAACAGTAATGGCCGCTGATGCTGATGCTGATGATATGCAGCCATTCAACGATCATCCGAATGTCATTATTAAAGGTATGTGGAAGTTTTTTGATGTGGTGACATATGAGGCATCCTGCATTTGAAAAACCGTGACATATCTTACTGATCTGTGTTGAATACATGAAGCTGCTGCATGCATTGTGCATTAGCAGATGAAACAAATGTGAAATTACTGCTCCTGCTGTTGCTGCTTTCTATTTTTTTCACTGACTAGTGGCTGATTTTTCCAGAATAATCTCACAGGTGTCCCCAAACGAAACCTTTTTGGTGTTGTTAGATTAGACTTCTCTGTGCTAAATCATCATCCTGTTGCAATAAAGGGGAGAAATTAATTCAAGTTTATTTATTTTTTTCTCACTCTTGTATGCTGTTTGTTGTGTTCGTCACTCGTTAGCGGTGATAGATTACTGGTGGGGAAAATAATACACAAATAGACTGGGTTCTATCAACAGGTGACGTCACAATAATGATGTCATCATCCACAAAATTTCCAAATACATTCCAAAAGAAAATTCCTACAAAAAGTGTATTTCGGATTTTTCTTATTTTTTAAGAATTAATGGAATAGCGTCATTTTGTTAACTTATATATCGAGCGATCCTCGTACTACTACTAGTACATAACTGTTCTTACTACTATTGTCACTGCAACTACTGCGAGTCACCGAGTACTTATTGTTTATGCAGGTGGAGCTTGTATACGTCAGTATCATGTGTTGACAGACAAGCGACACATCGTCACCAAAGACTCGGATGAAAACATTGCTATCTGGGACGTGCTCACGGTACTGTATCATTGAGCGAATGATCGCAGCAGTGTGAACAAAATGTGTGTTTTGTGTGTTTTTTTGATTAAGCAATAATACCAGTGGATAAAAATGTAATATCATTCAGCAAATGATCGCAGCAGTGTGACTGCGTACGAGTCTATGCGACTAATGCGAATAATGCTGCTTTTAGCAGTGTGAGTAATGCCGAATACTGACTTTTTTGTAACTCAAAATTGTAAATTAATGTCGATTAATGCATTTATTCTGTTCTTGCTCACTGGAAACTGTTCCAGCATCAATGCAATGTTTACTTACTTAATGCTTACTTACTGGCTCGTGTGTTCAGGCCACCAAGGTTGAAGACCTGCAAAAAAGTGATTACGAGGAAGAAATCAAACGGCGATCAAAGCGGATATTCATTCCAAACTGGTTTACCGTTGACCTCAAGACTGGGGTAAACCTTTTCTTCACAGTTCTCATATTCTTATCACAGCTGCTCTGATATTTCTTGTCAACATGAAGAAGAATTGGCTGTTGTTGACACCATCAAAGATTAATTGAATACTAATAAGTTGCCAGGTTTTGCTTTCAGATGTTAGTCATCGATTGGCTTTGCGTCTTGAGGCGTGTACAAAGCAACCGAAACAAACTCAGCTGAACTTGTTTAGTACACTTCGCGAAATGAACTGAAATTGGTTATTTCTGTCACTTAGTACAGTCTTTAGACACAGCTGAACTGAACTAAGATTTCAGTTCGGTTTATCTCAGTGGTTTTGTACCTGTTTTTATGCGCGAAAGCGGCTACTGCTTTCAGCACATCTTAGCCGTCGCAATTCTGTCCGTCTGTCTGTCCGTCTGTCACACGGCTCACAAAAACAGTGCAAGCTAGGATCACCAAATCTTCACCATCGGCTGCCTGGAAGACTCTAGTTTCAGGACCGTAAAGCTTTTCCATAAATTCTAATGGGGTCATCTCGAACAAAGGCACTAAATGAGAGGGGGTAGGAAAAATTTGCAATTTTTAGCTGATACGGCATTGGCTGAGCGAGACAGTTGGCGCCCTCTGGTGAGTACAAGTAAAATACTGTAATTTGCCGCCTGTCGTTTGCATTGTATATGTCTTGACGTAATCCAGCCTTTTGGCTGCCACACAAATAAACATTTATTCATTCGTTCATTTAGTTACAGATGTCTGCTATCTTTGTGACTATAGTATTGCTGCCTCTTGTGTGTACAGATGTTAACAGTGCATCTGGAGGAAACGGATTGTTTTGCGGCATGGGTGTCTGCTCGTGAAGTTGGCATTGGGCAACCAAGTGTTGAATCATCCGACACCAAATGTATGTTTGCTTTCACTTCTTGCAGTTAACTTGATTTTAAAACAGGTTCTTTTGTAATTTTTGTTTAGCATTTTTGTGCATCGCAGTTGTTTTGTATTGTTTGCATAGATGCATGCCAGCCATTATACACCATGTCTGGAAAAAAGTAACCCATAGACATCATATAACAGAAATGTCAAATCTGAACAAATCTGAATGGAGTTTTATACACTTGATCCCCAATAAATTGCTGAAACGATCACCAAATTTTGTTGAAAAATATTATTTTTTACGAAAGTTATTAATTGTTGAATATCGATAACACAAAATAATGTTCATACAAACTTGGAGTCTGTTTGATGCATTTCGATAGTTTACAGTATATGTCCGTATAAATATAATCAGTGAGATGTTTAGACTGGTAGAGAAAAAATCAAACAGTTTAATTTCAGATTGTACAGCAGCAATGATCCTTCTCTATTATTTTAACTAAACAGTAGACATTGTAAGTCACGAGACCATTTGATTCGTCACCAGTGCTTTACTATAAATGGTCCCTCGTCACCATATGTCTATCTAGCACCGTTATGGAGATATGGCACCTCAAAGATAATGGGGTCACGACCTTGACTTTTTGGGGTCACGTGACGTCATTGGTCCCGTGACCATTTGACTCCTGGGGGGAAAAGTTGAACGCACGGATGGACGGACGCATGCACGGACACTCAGGTGATTTTGTACTCTGTTTAATGCTATGCATAGCATTGGGCATACAAAAATATCTCCGTTACCAATATGGCATTACATAATGCAGTCGCTCGATCGGAAGTTGCCCGATCAAAATAACGTAAACAATAACAAAATGGTATTTTCTGCAGATGATCTTGTTTTGATTAAGCTGTTGAGACAAGTGCTAAAAAGTTTGTCGCAGAATTTCCCAGCAAGCCTGTCAGGACACTGTCAGGATTAAACAAACGGTTGTTTAATACTGGACACTTCACATCTTGGGGTGACTTCACAAAAGCCACTGTAACTATTGTTTGCATTGGCAGATTTAACTGAAATTTGGCATTTTGTTGACAATGGACGATGTATTAATTGCTGATGTAAAATTTTGCCAGAAGCATATTGTTTGTTGGAGTTATGCAAATGTACAGAGGGGTTTTATTGTTTTTCTTATGTAACATCATATTGATAACCGATATATTTTGTTGTAAATATTCAACAGTTAATAACTCCACTGAGAATTGGTATTTTTTCAACAAAATTTGATGATCACTTGAACACTTTATTCAGGATTAAGTGTACAAAATTTTATTCAGATTCGTCCAGATTTAACATTTTTATTGCACAATGTCTAGGGGTTACTTTATTTCCTGACACAGTGAGTAACAGTTTAAGTTGATTGAATAATGTAGTGATTTTATGTTAATTAATAATATTTTCTCTGAGTGTACGATTTGATGTGCCTTTGTTGGTACCAGTTGCCAGTGTTTTGAGCACAGGTCAGAGTCTTGGTGTGGAAACCGGTTTTTTGGTTATTGGTTTGATTATTATCATTATCATTATTATTCATTGCTATCCTTGTTACTTATCTGTTCTTTGCTGCTATTGGCTGGGAAACTAAGATCACCTCACGTGTAAAAACTCCCAAAAGTTTGCTTTATTCGGCCCCAAACTGGAAGTGATCGCCATGTTAAAAATAGTATATTTGACAAACAGGGCATTTTTCTAATTATTATAATATAATAATGTCTTAAGTGTACTAATATGGAGTTGGAAAATTGAAAGAAAATGTAAATCTGTACGTCATTGACTCAGGAACTGTTATAGAACAGCTTTGAAACTTTTCATCAAAACTGATACACAGAATATATTGTTATTCTTGTCTTTATCAGCTATAGCAATTTGTTGCTGTGTGTGCTGCTTGCTAGTGAATCTCGGTTGTCTGGTGCTGCAAGCTTTGCTGGAACATTGGCCGCCAACATTTGTTGGCTCTGGTGCGTGACATGTTTTTGTTGTTTATTTGTCGCTTACTTCTTCATTTGCTGACACTTTGCTTTATGGGCATTTACCAGTTCTGATGTGACAAAGAATATGATAGCAGCTTCTGTTGCTTTGTTAGCAACAGTGTTTTTTGCCTTTATTGCTAGTAATTACTGTAGATGAGTTCAGGAAGTAGTGTACTGGTTGTTATAAGTCAGGTGTTAACTGTTACCCTGTTGTGCAATGTGTGAGTATCTATGGCTAGGCGGTTGCCGCATGGCGGATAGCAGCATATTAATATTATATTTCTGGACTGAGCCAACATGTTCGTCTCTCAATAAGTTATAATAAATTCATTACATTAAAACTTTTTATTATTGTTTTTGTTGACGTTTCGGCAACCACTGTTGCCTTCGTCGGAATGACTGATCCCCAGGTGTAGCTGCGGAGGACAGTAAGTAGTCCTAGATGTGTGGCAGTTGGTAGGACCCCTCGTCTCGGTTCATTGACTTGTCTTGTTTTTTTCTAATGTGTGTTGCTTCCTTTATCCACCTCTCCATTCTGTTGCTTTTTCTGTCGATTACCTTGGCACGGTCCCAGTCTATGACATGGTTGAGAGAGATGGCGTGGTCTGTGACTGCTGACTTGTTTTGCTTTGTTGCTGCGGATTTGCTGGTGCTTCGTGTGTAAGCCCTTACATCGCATTGTGTGACTTCTTGTCGATGTTTCTGAAGCTGTACGCCAAAAGCTCTGCCTGTTTCTTCGATGTAAGTTTTGTCGCAATTTTTACATGGTATTTTATACACACATACACGCACATGTGACTACTTACTGTTCGCCGCAGCTACACCTGGCGAACAACATCTACAAAAACAATAATAAAAGGTTGTAATTTGATGGATTTATTATAACTTATTAAGTTACATTTTAACCTGTGAGTCTATTCAAAGACAGGTTTGTCTTTCATTTAGGAAAACGCACGGTTTCTGATAAGTTGTGTTATGATGTGAAATGTAAAGTTAATGAAGAGATGGGAAGTCATGCGATCAAGCGAGGTGGCAACAATCATTTCAGTTTGCCAGACCACACGCCAGTCATCTTCAGGTCATCATCTCTTCACGTCAGCTCATTTTTTGTTATATATCTCCAAAGGGATGGAATTGGATGTGGTTCGATGTGTTTTCATAGCTAATTGAAGCTCGTCTTGGTTTAATTTTCCGTTTTTTACTCACCAAGGCTTTTGTACCAAGGCTTTTGTACAGTTGTTTAAACAAAGTTCACTTTCTGGGTATCATTTCAACTCTTGGGTAGCTGGAAAAATTGCTAGGGAATCTAGCCTGTGGCTAAGTTCCATCACAGACATCTCTATCACAGCTGGGTAGTCCACAGGCCAAGTGAAATCAGCTCGGTGAAATAAGCCTGACTGAGCCTGAAACAACAGGATTGGTTAAATGCAGATTTCACGATATTTGACTGCTTTTCATTTGCACATTTTGGCCTTTCAACAAATGGCCATTTGAGTGATTTTGTATGATGTTTTCTCTTTCCGTGGTCTAACTTTCAGGCGAGGAGCTCTGAGCGAGGAGAACTGGTATTGGAGGTTCAGCTTGTGCAGAATCGGTGAAATTGTCTCGGCTCAGATGAAAATTGGTCGTGCCTGGCCAGACAAGGCCAAATACTTTTGGCACATGCATTTGTCCGCTTTAGCCATCTTACAGATTTTATTAAGTACACTTTTGGCTATTAAATGACTGTTTGGTGTCTGTTAATATCACAGTAGCCTATGTTGTCTGCATTGCAGTGAGGTGGGAGGAAGGACACAATACCGACTGCTGTGTAAAGATGCCGGTGGGGATACTGAACAGACAATGCTGCATGAGACGGTGCCCACTTGGGTTGTCGATGTCACTGTACAGGTAATGCAGACGTGTTTCATTTTTGCATGACTATAACCTGTCTGAGTACACCGGTCTTGGGTTATTGCGCTTGCAGTGAGTAAGTAAGTGACTGTGTGCGGAATATATTCACTTGAATTTTTAAGCGTATAAGAAATGTTCTGCTATTGAAGTTTGGCTGGCAGATTGTTCTACAGCCGCTGTCCAACTGCCCTGAAGCTTCTCTCATCAATCTGTGACTCTGTCCGTGACATTGCAAAAGCGACGGAGTAAGCTGAAATGTCATGTATATGTGCGTTTAGAAAATTCTGCCACGTTTTAACAAGATCTCGTTCAGTCTTCAGCCGTACGTCGGCAGCACAAATAAGTTGTCATCAGCCATGAATCAGCAGCTCTGTAATACTAAAAAGTGAGTCAGTCTTTGTTGCCATTTTTACTTTCGTGTTGCGCGTTTGTGTATCCATTCTTGTTTGTAAAAAAAATTTTCTGCAAGTGGCTAGCATCTCACTCATTTTGCCTAATGAGTTTTGCAGTATTTTTATTCAGAATTGTTTGTATTTCTATACAAATACAAGTACTTATATTGGAATTACTATTCTGCTGATTATGACTTGATTATTTCGTATGGTTCTAAATAGCACTGTTAGTGGTAGATGCTGTATTATACTTGTTTCTATGTGATAGTGTTCTACGTCTGTGTCGTGTTGCCATGTGGTTGGAATAACCAGCTGTATAAACTTTTGTGAATGAAACTGTTCGGTGCAGAGACCGGTTGTCGGCGAGCGACATGTTACAAGTGCGCAAGGTGATTGAGCACTTGTATGAGAAGGTGATTGGTCAAGGCTCCGACGGAGGCTCTCAGGCGGCTGGGCCGTCAGCGGCCAATGTTGGCAGTGCACATGTAGACAAGACCGATCGAGATGACAACTTGTCTTCTATTGCCGATGAGAAAGTTGAGCTGCTCTGTAACGACCAGGTACCACCAACGCCATCATGTCGTATCATAATGATGCACGGTAGTCCAAACATACTGAGCACTAAAATATATCACCGTTCTCTGCAGGGGCGTAAGAACCACGATTGCTTCTGTAGTTATTATTGGTTTGCAGCAGTTCAGATGTACTGTCACAGTTAATTTTAGAGATATTCTTCCTTTACTTGCATTCAACTGATTGTTTTCTAGTAGGTGAAAAGAAGTTTGATTTGTATAGCCATCTCCACAGTTTGTGTGTATATTAGCTTGGCATAATTGCTGAACATTGCAGTCTGTCACAGCATTGTGTGAAATATCCACTTGAGCAGTGTTGCAGGAGAGAGTTTTGGCACAGTTGGACATAACGAGCAGAGAGCATGGAAAATACACTGTGAGGCACAAAAACACACCTAATTTTTTTGCCATAACTTGAAGAAGGGTTATCCAATTTTAATAATTTTTGGTACACATATTCATGACACAACTCGCCATCTTACCCAACATCTGCTTTTGCACTATCTGATAAGAATAGAACAGACAAAATATGCATTAAAATCAACAAAAAACTTGGTAAAATTTAATCTTTTAAGATATGTGGCCACCAACTGCCAATCAATTACAAGGTTTGACTGTTGTGCAGCAGCACGTCTAATTAATAGGCCTATAACATTCAGGAATATTGATGAATTCAAGAAGCGACTGGTGAAGTCTGGATTGGTCTGGAGCAGAACGTTATCGATGCTGCTATCAACGAATGGAAAAAGTGTCTCCAAGCCAAGCCCATGTTCGTGGGCCAACATTTCAAACATTTTTTTAGGCAGTTAAAAAATGGACAGTTAGATAAACTATCAGCTAAAACGATAAAAAACATGGACAAAATGTGTGTTTTGTGTGTTTTTTTTTGATTAAGCAATAATACCAGTGGTTAAAAAATTAATATTTTGTTCATTTTCTTTCCCCAGGCAGTGCAGAAACAGACAATGGTTGAAGTGGGAAACTAAACAGTCATTTGATCGTTAGTTGTATCTGGAATATTCGTACCAAAACTTATTAAAATTGGATCACTTTTCTTTAAGTTATGATGAAAAAATTTTGGTGTGTTTTTTATGCCTCACAGTGTAGATCATTTAAACAGAAATTAATGGTTATTAAGTAACTGGAAAAATATGTCAGCTCATTGCCAATATATTGTTCAGTCTAGCTGTATGTTGCACTGTGCAGCCCTATCCCCGACCCAGATCTTTGATATTCTGGGCTGAAAGTTGGCAAGACAGAACTCCTGCCTTGGGGAACATTGGGGAACGTTTATACCAGTTTGGTTTTTGCACCTTTGTGTATTAAAATTGGGATGCGACAGATAGGCGGATGAACAAAACCCATATTATGGTGGGTGCATGTTAGTTTTAATAAAATGTTTAGTAATTTCCTATACTTTGCCATCTGTCTGAGCGATTGTGCAGTTAGCATATCTCAGTTCATCATTGCTGGCAGCGCGTGAATGTGAATTGAATGTCTGTCGGCAGGTGTTAGACCCAAACATGGATCTGCGCACGGTGAAGCATTTCATCTGGAAGCAAGGAGGAACCGACCTGACGCTACATTACCGACTCATTGGCACTAAGTGATCACTCACTCACTCGCTCACAGAACCACTGTTACTGTGTCGTATGAACTGTTTCTCTTCTACATCCACCTGAGTGATGAGACATTTCTCAGGATGGATTTTGACAGATCAGCACTCTGGCTTGGGCCTCAGTTATTCAGCTCGAGCTGGTCTTATATCTTTCAATCAGATCCATTTGAGCCGTTTGATTTGTAGACATGGTCTGACCCATTCAAATTGAACTTCTGAATGCAGCATTGGATCATTTTGGCTCAGTGTGTCTCATAGACACGTTTGAAAAAGATAAATGTGAAAGTCTGCTGACATTAAGTCATTTATGTACAGAACTTCAGTTATGAATCATGACCAGCATAGGTTTACAGTCTGAAAAGTGGCAGCTGATTGGCATAAGCCGCTGGTGCCATTGCAGCATACCATGCAGCCACATGTTGCCTGCGCTAGTTGAATTAAGTAATACGTGTAAAACAAACCGGTGTTCTGGCACAATTTTTAGCAGAAGGGTTGACAGTTTTGAAGAAATGTTAAGAGTACTTGAACTTACTGCAGTATTTTTTGCAGCGTTTGCAGTCATGAATGCGTGATATGTTACGTTGATGTTTTGCAGTGCTGTGCATTTGTAGCATAATGTATATACTGTATATATGAACAGTTACTACATTGGATGAACTGCTAACGTGGGATACCAGTTATGTCTGAACGTGTGATAGCAGCATATGTCGCATACTTTGTGCACTCTGCATCTTGCATATTTTCTCACATATAAATAGTGATGCTTCCAAACACACATGTGGGTGAAAATTATCATACAATTCGCACATCTTCGCATATTTGATCGCATTTTTCAACAATTTTGTCACTTTTGTCTATTTTCTGCAAAGTCTTTAATAAGTTTTGCACTGTGTTCTGCTGTTTGTTTTTTCATGCAAATGGACATACACACTTGGATACTTCTGCTCTTGTGATCGCATTTCTGAACAAATTTGTGCACTTTCTGCAATGCCAAGTTGCGTTTTGTTTCATGGTTTATTCCGCATGTAATTATGCCTACATGTGTGTGCTTCATATATGTTGCATACGTGTGTGTGTGATGCATATTTTAGTGGAAATTTTGAGAAATTATGCATATTTTTGTGCGTGTTTGCATCAAAATGAAGCACGTATTATGAGAAAAGTTTCTACTATAACCCAGTATTACTAGCTAGTCTAATGCTGTGTATTAATTTGGTACCTTTGAGACTCTTTCATTGATTGCTAGCAAGTTTATCTGATTTTGAGCTTGACATCTTTTTCATGTGTTTAGTTATCTTGTTTGGTAGACTCAGCTGACTGGTTCTCAGTACATGTTCACTTGTTAACATCATTTATTGCTTTATATTGCTCTATTCTTTGGTGTCCTTTTGCAAAGTTTAGTTTTCTACTGATATAAAGTCCTATTTCCAGAATGGTGAAGGTGCCAAATGCATATTTAAGGACAGTTCACTAGTTCGAAGGAGCAGTAGTCCGAAGGGGCAGTAGTTCGAATTTTCTCAACAGCTTTGACATGAACAAGCGTCATCCAGTCCACTTTCTCTTAATTCACTGAACCACAAGTAGATGACTGCGAATGAAAGTAATTGAAATAACAATAATGTATGAGAAAGAAGCAAAAGTTAAAAAATAAGTGAAAATTAAAACGAATGAATGAAAAGTAGTGCAATGTAGCGTACGTAAAATGAGTAACAAATGAAATGCAATGAAACAATTGAAATGCAGTGACATAAAGTAAAAGTTAACAAGTAATTTCAGCAAATCTCATGTGATGCTTGACAGCATTGGTTCTACCAACTAGGCGATCAATGTAGGTCTACAGCATGCAATAAAATAACAATCGTCTTGAAGGAGTACCCAAATTTGAGGCCTCCCTACAGAATATTTTTTGAACTTTAAAGGTTGAAACTCAAATGGTTAAAACGTACATTTGATGCAAAAAATTTAATACGTAGGTTGTTTGATCTATTTCTAGTAATTTCGGTGCCATTCATGCTTGAAATGTGTGCCGCAGGCTGAAAACACAAAAATTTAATAAAACCCTTAAATGATGTTCAATGTCATCCAAAATCATTGTTTCGGTGCCAATCGACAGTGCGTGAACAACTGTTATTAGTGATTAATAGTAACGTTGGCTCTATCTGGCATCGTTTCTGAGATACGATGACTTATTGGCTAATAATCGCAAATTTTATCTGTCCCTCTCATTTACCACTTTCGCTTGGAGTGGCCCATTTTGAATTTATGGAAAAGCTTTACGGATTTTTTTTCTAAAACTGGTGCAATTTTGTAATTTTTGTTACAATATTCCGCGAGCCCTCCCATTAGAAAAAAAAGTTGGAAACTAAACGATGCAAAACTCGGCATGCTTTTGCACAAATTCTGACTTTGATCCCAACATCTGTGAAAGTGCGTAACGATCAAAATACTAACAAACGGAAATGCAAGTGATCAAATAGAACATTACCACGTTGCATGCAAAATGTTAAACTTTGGTCCACTTGTAACAAACTTTTAATTTCAAACGTTTACACAACGATCATCGTTGCGCATGCTAGGTAACGTGCGTTGATTACTTTCTTGTTTGTTGCAAAATGACTAGTGCCCCTTCGGACTGCTGCCCCTTAAAACAGTAGGACTACTGCACCTTCGGACTAGTGACCTGTAACCGCATATTTTACGCTGTGAAAACTTGGTGTGTTTACTAGTGTCAGGCAAAGTGCTGATTAAGTTACCTTTTCAACATTTCCGTTGATGTTCGATGTTGTTATGTATCTCAAAGACTGATGAATGTAAATATCCTCTTGATCACACTCACACGGTAGTGTGAGTGTTGTAAGGACGACCTTCAAAGTATATGGGAAAATGCAAACTTTGACCCTCAGCCAACCAAAAACCCCTGAACTGATCGTCACCAAATTTTAATGGCGTGATTACGTC
>Ga0209367_1000935_pt1 | contig 33377 bp, 19 predicted proteins | sample WorMetLIZISLAND2_FD_187412 | JGI IMG/M metagenome (GOLD analysis project Ga0209367, IMG submission 187412) | Marine gutless worms symbiont microbial communities from Max Planck institute for Marine Microbiology, Germany - Olavius geniculatus... ... | reverse complement strand
AAGACATCCTGAAGGTGAGTTAGATTAGAATGGAAATCAGGTGGGCGGAAAGAGAGGAAGATCTGAGTGTCATCTGCATAGAGGTGGTGATTTAAGGAATGAGATGAAATGAGAGTGCTGAGAGGGTGGTATACAGAATGAATAGTAAAGGACCAAGAACAGAGAACGTCTGCGACCATGCCGACGCTGAGTTCATGTATTGTGACTAAATGCTACATTGAAGTGTTGTATGATGTCGTACGTTTTTGGAGAGAGCATAAAATAGCGCAAATTTTGCATTAAGGTATAACATAAAAATGTTCAATAATAATCTCGACGCCAGTCATTATTTGTAAAATAGATTGTACATTGACATTTTATACTTTGCTACTGTACATATGCCTGACCTTGATATGTTCTGATGTTCAGGAATACTTTTAAATTTGGACATTACATGTTGTTATGTGTAGTTGCCAGATATGAACAGCTCTGACTCAGTGTGTAAGGCACCAGTAGTATTGTATTATCAGAAAAGGTATCTGGAAAAAAACTGTCCACTGTACAAATATGTCTCACTTTGTGTGTGTGCATATTCAAGTCTGTGAAAAGTGTCTGCACATGTTAGATGGCATTTGTGTTATATACAATATGATAGCGTAAATATTTTGCAGTTGTCATTGTATAAATTGTTGCTATGTGCATAGTTGTATGTAGTTGTACCTGTTTAGCTGCCTGTAATTTTATAGTCTATATATTCCACTGCATCATCGTATAAATTAAATTTGTTATGCTCGACTGTCAGACGATAATTGGTGACTTCTCTCGGGAGCAAGAGAAGTTTGTGACCGAGCACTATGAGAAAAAGAAGCAATCTGAGGCTGCAGTGCCTCCATGGGTTGGTTATAATGAGGAGGAAACCATGAAGACTCAGATTCTTGCACTGTCAAAGGTACTATCAAATGCCATCTGTTCACTGTATATATATTTATATTTAATGCGATGTTTAGTGGCCTCTTGATGTTATTTAACCCTTCTGGTGACCGTGACTTATGGGTGTGATGCAGCCCAAATGACAATAGTCAGATGTGCATGATATAGTTTCTAGAGTACAGTACTTAAGAATATGAACTGGGAAGGGGTGCTGGTAGTATGTGCAAGTTAGTGCTTCTTAATAAGTTATGTCCAGCTTTTTTGTGTGTAGTAAGGTGTCATTATTTTGATGGCAAATATTTGTTCTACTCTGCATACCCACAGTTGTAGTGTGATGAAACTAACATTATACTAATTGTCTTATACAGTCAGCCTTTAATAGAAATTTTGTCGGCAAGTCTGTGGTTTTTCTCCCCTTTCCCACAATAACTAGTGAAGTTTTTTTACATAATGAAATCAAAGTTGAGTACGTTTTTGCACATTTACCAACATGCATGTGCATTCTAAAAATAGTCTTAATTGTGCATAACTCGCTGACATATTGTAAGTGTACTATTCTTAGGTGTTGTACTTCATTAATTTACCGGGTGACGAAACTTATTAGTTTACATGTTATGCAGAAAATTCATTCTCAAAAGCACATACACGGCAGCTTTTGGAGACTCTGAACCCTGCTGCCCTGCTCTTCAGACCCCTTAACTTGCCTATAATGTCAGTAGGTTTAATATGCATTCGCAGAACTTTGGTTTTAACTGATTTGTGTATAGGACAAGCGCAATTTCCTGAGAAACCCACCGGCTGGAGTCCAGTTTCACTTTGACTATGAAGCCAGCTTTCCGATCGCCATGACCATGCTCGAGGAAGACCGTGATCTTCGAGAAATGAGATTTAAAATTGTGCCGAAAGAGTGAGTAAATTCTGTTGCTGGTTAAGTGTGTCATCGGTGACTTGCTTTCGATTGTGTGTTTATAATCCAAACTTTCAATAGTCTGAAGTTGTATACAGAAACATGCATTTTCACTAAGCCTAACACTCGCCCAAACCCAACCCCTAACCCTAAACCTAATCATAACCATAACTGTAACCTTAACTCTACTCTGATTGGAGAGGAAATGTGGAGATTGAAATCTGAAGTTTGTATTGGAAAGAACCCTAGAACTTTTGGACTATTGAATTTTCAGATTATTGAGCTGCCAGTCTTGCTTTTTGTGGGTGGTCTCATTTTTATCTAGAGACTGGGGACTCTGCTCCTAAACCCCATTATCCTTGAGATTTCTTAACTCACCTATAATGTCAGTAATATGTAACATGCCCAATACTTTTATTTTGTCTTGTCTGTAGTGTTTCTTGATCCAAAGGGTGACCACACTGTGGATGGTACTTTAATCTCAGTTTAGTTTTTGTAGTGATGTTGTTTGATGAGCTGCACATTTGCAATCTACTGTTCCTTGAATGTAGTACTTTTTACGCTCGACAGCAGCTATTGCTGTAGCGCGTCTTAGCCATTGCAATTCTGTTTATCTGTCTGTCTGTCTGTCTGTCCATCTGTCACACGGGTGGATCAGCCAAAAATGGTGCAAACTAGGATCACCAAATCTTCACCATCGGCTGCCTGAAAGACTCTCGTTTCTGGATCCGTAAAGCTTTCCCATAAATTCCACAGGGGTCTTCCCCAGTGAGGGCACTAAATGAGAGGGGTGTGAGAAAAATTTGCGACTTTCAGCCAACAAGCCGCTGTATCTCAGAAATGATACGAGATAGGGCCTAGGTTACTATTAATCACTAATAGGAAGTCGTACACTGGCTTTTGATTGGCACTGAAAGCAATGACCTTGGATGCACTTAAACGCCAAAATAAAGGTTTTTATCGATTTTTGGTGATTTTTGATTGCGACACACATTTCAAGAGTGAATTGCACTGAAATCGCTAGAGATAGACTGGGACAGCCTGCATATAGAACTTTCAGCATTAAATGTAGTTTTAATTAGTTTAAATTTCGCCCCCCTGTGTTCAAGGAGTTCTCCGTATGGGGGCATCAAACTTGGGTACCCCCTTGAGAATACTCGCATTTGGCCACTCGAACGGCAGCGAGACGGTGGCGCTATCTGGCGTATATTAATGCATAGTATCCAATGTCAGTTGCTGGGATCGGTGAGCTTATAGATTTTGTTTGCAGTGGGCCTTTAAAATTGCAAGAGGTAACGGGATCATTGCCCGCATTTTCCACCAGACGTTTGTGGGGTGATTTAGTGTGAAAATTGTTAGAATTTTTTCTGAAATATAATAATATTTGTTTCTTATAAATATGAATGGAAAGACCACTTTCACAAGCACTTTGTATTACTCTGAATTTCGTCACAACGCATGATGCAGACAGCGACACAGACTCTCTCTAACAGCCACATGTGTTCCTCTTTGCGTTAGCTAGGCTTTCTTGTCCAAGCTGCTGTTTTATTTTAATATATGTCCAAAGAATGCTAATTCTTTTTTACAGCTTGCAGCAGCATTCTTGTAAACCCCAGTTAGTGTTGGCTAAAGTTTATTAATGATTAATGGTTAAAATAGATTGTAGTTAATTTTTAAAAATTGTTGTTAGTTTCAATTTTGATATGAATGCTAAGCAGTGATCATTTATTTCTGCAGCTTTGGTGTTAATGAATTTATTATTAGTTCTTTTTGCAGTCTAAAACACACAAACTGCTGCTTTGGTATGTTGATATCACTAACTATGATGCTGCGTTAGGATTAAGGAAGAGGTGTTCTGGCGTAATTACTTCTACAGAGTTTCTCTGATCAAGCAGTCAACACAGCTTACCTCATTGGCTCAGCACCCTGGTCAGTGCTGCATGACTATAAGTGTGTACACTACAGCATCTTTGTCACTGTTACTGGTGAATTTATATTAGCACTTCAAAAATATGTATAATTTCATCTTTCTTTGTAAATGGGTAAGAACTATGATTTCCGTGAAGAAATAAATGACATATGGACAGCTTACATGGCAACATGTGCATGTCAGAGCTGTATTATATTCACTTTTGAAACTTATCTGTGCAATAGTGACATGTTTGTATATTCCCAGTAGTTGTACTACATTATGGTATGTACATGATGTGCCAGTAAAAAACCAGTGTTTTTTTTGTAGTGTTGCATGGTTAATTGTTGTAGTTTCAGTTAAATAACTACTCAGCAATACAGTCTTTTTATTTTAGAATAAGATATGCTGAAACCTGTACCACAATGGCAGGTACTCACTGCTTCCAGCAGTATCTGTAACCTGCAAGTGATGCACTCAGCACTGGCACTCTTAGCTTACTTCCGAGGTTGTGGAACAGTCTGCCAGCTCATCTGAGACAAACTGACACTAACTTTGAACAGTTTAAACCTTAGTTAAAGACATTTTTGTTTGGGCATTGAGAGTGCGGCACATTATGGCTATTGTTAAATTGTGCCTTTTAAATAATCTTACTTACTTACTTACTTATTTACTGTTGTTTATTTGGTTATATAAATTTTTTCATTCAAGCTTGTTGCGGTTTTTTTGCTGTATGATTTAATAGGTTTTTTCTGTTTTTAATGCAACGTGCAAGGAAGCTTTAGCCCTTTAAAAGAATCTGGTTTTTTTGTTATAATGTCTTTATAACCTATCTTTCCGGCAATCATACAGTCCCACTCTATGGCTTGCGTCTCAGTTTTGGTGGGTTTCCTGTCAACGATGCATGCTATATTAATTTACTTACCTGCTTATTTGCTCACCATGTATAAATATATTCGCGTGCAGTGTCAAAAGCAGCGGTTACAAGATCGAGTGCAGCAAACAAGTTGGAAAACAGCTCTCCTGCTCGTATGTAGTACTCTGATGACATAAGAGTGGAGATTACTCCTTGCCACTTAAATTATGTACACAAAACAGCAGTCACTTAAAACATATTTGTCAAACAATTTACAACTTGATTAAAGCTTTCTAGCTTGCTTCTGTATTTTTCATGCCCAAAATGTCGCACATTGACGGTGGCTAGGGTTTTGCCCTCAATCCCACTGTGGAGCTGATTGCACCCAGGCCCCCCTAGATCTGGATTTATGGAGGGCCCTTAGGAAGAGGACATGACAAAGGAAGAAGAAGTAAAGAGAAAGTAAGGGGGAGGAGATGGGGAGGGAATGAGGAGATCTCTAGCTACTGTGGCCTGGGGGATAGACCTTTGCACACACACACCATTGACGTGGCCATTTTTCTATGTGAATTTGGCTTAGTCCTGAGCCCCTTGATATGATTCACAGCAGATTACAAACACATTAGTGGCGTGGTAGTGTAACGGCAAGCCGTTGCACTTGTGATCCTGAGGTTATTGGTTTGACTCCTGGCTGGGACGTTATCAGGTGGTTACTTCTTGGATGAGTGACTGCCTGCAGACAGGTATACCATCTTGGTATACTATATAACCAACACCAAGGTCAACTCAGCCTTTCATAAATTAAGCACTGGTCTGTCTGGCTGGGGTTGAGGCTGGGCGTGTTCACCTGTATCAGGTGGCAGGCAACACTGTGTGATCTCATCTGGCAGGTGACGCTCTATAGCTTTGAGATGTTTTTACGTGCGAAAGCAGCTATGCTTTTAGCGCATCTTAGCCATTGCAATTCTGTCTTTCTGTTACACGGGTGGATTAGTCAAAAACGGTGCAAGCTAGGATCACCATATTTTCACTGTCGGCTGCCTGGAAGACTCTAGTTTTAGGAACCGTAAAGCTTTTCCATAAATTCAAAAGGGGTCACCCTGAACGAGGGCGCTAAGTGGGAGGGGTGGTAAAAATTTGCGATTTTTAGCCAATAAGTCGCTGTATCTCAATAATGGTGTGAGATAGGGCCTAGGTTACTATTAATCATTAATAGGAAGTTGTACACTGGCTGTCGATTGCCACCAAATTCAATGACCTTGGATGACCTTGAATGCTAAAATAGGGGTTTTTATGGATTTTTTTTGGCGATTTCGGGTTGCGAGACACATTTCAAGAGCGAACTGTGCTGAAACCAATTGAGAATGACATGCACAAGTTGCATACGCAATTTTTAGCATTGAACGTAGATTTTAACGGTTCAAGTCTCAATTTTCTAGGTTCAAGGAAACCTGTGCACAAGGGCACCAAAGAACAGTACTCCTGTAAAAGTTGCTATTTTTTCGATGTTGGCCAGTCTTTCATGATAATGGTTGCAGATAAGCATGGCATGCTATAGGCTTTTGCGGGTCTCGTGAGCATTACCTCAAATTTCTTGTTCCATGAAAAGGTGTACTCTTTAAACCTGTTAAATCAGTGTTGTGCATTGAGCAGCATCAGCAGAGAAAGAAGCTGACGCTGAAGAGATGCCAATTGGCAGTCCAGCAGACCACGAGTTCGTCAGTGACTCTTATCAGACCGGCAGTGGTACTATCAACGCCGATGAGCTCAAGAAAGAGATGGACCAGCTCGGAATGTCCGACAAAATGCAGAACTCTTCCGGTACGAATCCCCTATATTGCTGTGTTTATTATGTACTGAGCCAGTTTGGCAGTTAGAGTTAAGCTCCTTAAACTGGGCTCTAATTTATTCGGGCTCTTGACATTTTGTTTTTTACTTATACGCACTCACAAATCATCATAGTTGTTGGTTTAGTAGTTGTTTGGAATCCAAAAGAATTGCCTCAATTTTCCTGTTTTATATTTGGTCAGGTCTGTGCCCAGGATGTGTACAACTCTTCTCTTCATAGTTAACTCATCTCCAAGCTATAGAGTGTCACCTGCCACATGGGATCACATGGTGTTACCTCCCACATGACACAGGTGAATGTCCCTCACCTTAACCCTAGTCGGGTAGAGCATTATTCGATTTATCTGTTCTGGATGGATGGAAGGCTGAGTTGACTGGCCCCTGCATGGGGCAGCTACATTGATCGGTCACAATGTGTGAACCACCAGATTATGGCACCGATCAAATTTGTGTTAGCCGTCCTTATAAACAATCTTCTAGTGATAAACAGTTATAGTTCTGCTCATGTTAAGCCAAGAGCAGCGTCTTCAGCTGTTTAAAAATTGTTGCAGCAAAGAAGAGACTGAAGGGTGGTAAGTAAAAGTGTTGTTTGGAGACACGTGTTTTCACTTTAAATCCTATAATTTAGTGCTGGCATGGTTTTCAGTAGTACTAACTGCACTCACAGTGGGCCACTGGTATATGTTCAGATTAATGCATTTTCGGTAATACTAACAAATTTCTTTCACTGCATAGCTTCATACCTTGCTGTGTACACTGTGCAGTACATATTACACAGGAGTGCTTCATGTTTTTTTTGGTTCATAATGAGGTGTACAATTTAGTTGTTGATATCGTTATGGTGTATTGCAATATGTTTGCTTTCAATGCTTGCTGGGTCACTGCAAGCAGTTGTTTTTTGTTAGCTTTACATTCAGCAGTATTTAGCAAATATTAAAACACTACTTACTTAAACATGGCTGCTCACTCTGTAACTGCAATTGTGGCCTTTGTGCTTGTGGCATTACGGTATCTCACTGCTTAGAACCAAGTGTTAAACCGTTGGTTATCCAAATATTTATGCTTGTTGAGTTATCATTTCCATTTAAGGGTTCTATAACCTGCCTTTGCACTTTGATGATTTATAATAACTCTTGAGTAAATTACTATAATGCTGCAGTCCAGAGACAGTGACCACTGTGACATGAAATAAAAACACCCACACATTTTTTCATAAATTTGGCAAGTGTGAATTGATTTTAATATTTTTTTGATTACTGCATTCTCATATGTACTGCTCAAGTGTTATGTAATCTCCCTCCTTGCCTCTCAAACTTTTGCTACACTACCTTGTAAAATTCATATGTTCTACTGTAAAGTAATTGCATACGGTATAGTCGTTCGATTCAGAAGTTATGCAGAAAGGCTTGGCATTTTATTTTGACTTGCAGTGCACTGCTATTACTTTGCGTTTTAATCTGCCATTTGGATCAGGTTCTTTTAGAGAGGCCAGATGAGATGACCTTCCTGAACCAACAGTATTATTAAAGCAGCAAAGCATCAAGCCCACTTACTAAGAGCTGCATTGTTTAGACAATCTACTGTTGCATTTGTGTCTTTCATATATATATATACAGTAGATCTGTCTAATTCATATGTTATCTGTAATCATCTCACCTCACCAGTTTCATCATCACCACTCCTTCATTCTTCTATACCAACCTCCAAATGCTTCCTCATATTGTTCCCTCTGTAGACATCTTGCTCCTGGATATCTTTTCAGATTTCTGGAGTGTTAGTGGATTTACCTTGTTTTTCATTTTTTTTCTTCTCATTTTACTTGTCGTTAATGCTTTTTTTCAGTTTTTTGATCTCGGGGTTCTGTTTCTTCTATAACCTGTTTGTTTCTGAATATTTTTGATTTCTTATATAGCAGCGTTTGTTCCATTTCTCTCATTTCAGTTCCATTGAAAACAGTTTTAGTTCTTGTAGTTTACTTGCAATATTAAACCAGCACCTTCACTGCCATTTTCTAGTGCAAATCATATATCTTATCCTATCCTATAATTTAGTAGACTGGTGTGGTTGGCGTGCAGATGTGCCTGAATGGGAACGCGAGCTACAGGCGGAACTTCAAGAGTATGAAGTTGTCGATGATGGAACTAACCTAAGCGATGCTGACCTTGAGCAAGAAATAATGAAACAGATTGAAGCCGAGGCTCAGAATACATAAACTGTTGTAAAGCCGTAAAATTCACAACATTCTTTGTCGGTCGCACGTTGTATCATACTGTATATTAATGTTAATATTATTCTGATATACCGTAAACCTTTTAATTATAGCTGGGTCTCTTAGCACAAGCTAGAGATCTAAATCACTTGTTTTAATATAAGTCAGATCTCTAATACAAGCTGAGTGTTACGTTGATAGTGACCTAAATCATTGGAGCATACAGTTCAGAAGTAGGTCATTGGATGGGCTGCTTTTTAGAAAGTGGAATAAAGACATCTTTTGTTGTTTATTTAAAATAACGAATGGTCTTTAAATTGCAATTCGTGGTTAAAAATCACACAATGTTTAAAAAACGTTTAATGCATTAGGTCATTTTTTATAGTAGTAGCTAGGGGCTTACATTAGAAGTTTTATGGTTATGTTTTATCACTAGTGCTGTGGCTCGACATTGCTGATGTTTTTTTCTGTCTGATAATCACTGGTTGCCAGTTTAATGATTGCTGCTGAAGTTCTCACTAATGACACACAAACATTCATATATATTATGTGATTGATAAGTGTTGTCATTGGGGTAGGGCATTCAGTCCACTGGATATATTTGCAGAAGTGACAACAATGTTATGTATAGAGATATATTGACATTTATGTTGCTAGTAATCATAGTGTTATGTCTAACTTTGGTTTTGTTCCATAAATTTATTGTGGTGTCGGCTTTGCTTAACAGCTAGTTAGGCCGCCCAGAACAATAGTTCGGGAAGGCCTTATGTTTTACTGCTGTTTCTTCTTTTTTTCATCGCGAGATCTCCGAGGTCCAAGGGCCGATCTCAGCGAAATTTTGCCACACGTTCTGAAGCATGCTCAATTTATAAATGCTGGTCCAAAAATTTGGGGGACTGTCCCCCAAAAAAATTTTTGGGGCGAAAACATGCTAAATTCGGCACGATTTCGGACACCTTTCCACTTTAAACGCGAATATCTCCGAAACGGATAGAGATATTTAAAATTTGAAAACCTGATGCACTACAGCGTTCCCTCCCGCGTTTAATGAAAAAAGTTTGATAAACTTTGGTCCCCTACTTACGGAGATTTAGAGGTGGAATTATACCCCCAAAATCAAATTTTTTGGAATACCATATTTCGGCCCCTAGGGGGTACTGCAACCCAAAATTTTTACATGCGCTATAGAATGTCCAAGTCTTGCTAGCCTATACCCAACCGGGGATGGGGGTTCCCCCAACATTTTTTCCAAAGAGGGGTCAAAAATTGGCTTAAATTGTAGCTTATTAGCGCCTATAACTTTGGGGTGAGGGGGAGTAACCTCATGAAACTTTGCCGCATGACTTGCCATAAGGTGGGCATTATCACTTGGATACAACATTTGGGGGGCACCGCCCCCTTAAAATTTGGGAAGGCAAAAAACGTTCAGAATTTGGCGCAATTTATCACAACTTTCAAGTTTGACCACAAATATCTTAAGAACCGGTCAATATATCGAAAACAAAAAAAAACAAACTTCATTGAGACCAATTTCTGCTGCGTCGAACAAAGAAAATTTGGTGAACTTTTGTGCACTAATAAAAAACGTTATTGATGCAGATGTTGACCCACCCAAAATCGATTGTGCGTGCGATTTTGAACATCTTTAGAGTTTGGTCGCGAATATCTCTGGAAGGGATTAAGACATCAACAATTGGAAACAAACTTGATTGATTGCCATCACTCCCGCGTTTGGTGAAAAAATAATTGGTGAACTTTGGTCCACTATCAAAAAAGTTATAAGCGCAGATGTAGGCCTACTCAACTCAACAATGCACATTCTACGTATGCTAATGCATTTTAGTTCGGGCCACATGACTTTGCTACCGTGGGTATTTCACTCCTCCCCCCAAACTTTACCCCTAGTCAAACTTACAGCGCCGGGCAGCCTCACGTTGGGCTCTGTCCCATATTTCTAGGTTGTTTATGTTTTGCTACATTTTTTTTCATCGCGAGATCTCCGAGGTCCGTGGGCCGATCTCCACGAAATTTTGCCTCACGTTCAGAAGCATGTTCAGTTTATAAATGCTGCTCCAAAACTATGGGGTCTGCCTCAAAAAAATTGGGGGGGCAAAAAACATGCTAAATTTGGTGCAATTTTGGACACCTTTCCACTTTGAGCGGGAATATCTCCGAAACGGATAGAGATATGTAAAATCTGAAAACTGATGCGCTACAGGGATCTCTGGAATGGATTAAGATATCGATAAGCGGTCAACGGCGTTATCAGCTACCATTTCTTCGGCGTTGAACAAACAAAATTTGATGAACTATGGTCTATTAACCACAAAGTTGTGTTTGCTCATTTCGACCTACCCAACATCGACAGTTCGCGCGTTTTTAGATAACTTTAGACTTTGATCACATATATCTCGAGAAAACACAGAGATATCGATAAAAGGAAAACGGTGTTTACAACTACGATTAATTCCACGTTGAATGCAGAAAAATAGGTGAACTTGTGTTCACAAACAACAAAGTTCTGTTGTCTCATTTCAAACCACCCAAGTTTAACATTGGGCTTGCTATACATGCATATGACAATGCAGTTGCGTTCGGGCTATGTGACTTTGCTGCGAACTAAATTTCAACTTCTTAACTGTCCCCCAATCGGACTTACGGCGCCGGGCGGCTTTACGTTGGGCTCTGCCCCATATTTCTAGTTCTTTGTGTTCTTGATTCAATCTGTACTTTAAAATCTGCATGCCTTATCATTTTAAGTGAGTGCAGGCTGTGCAGCTGCTACAAGTTTATTAATTAGTCAGTTGCCATTTACGGTTATATGATATAGATCTGCTACTATTTCTGCTGGATATTTCAGACTTTCTTATCAGGGATGAATCTGCTGTCATTGCATTTTGTGGTATTTTTCTGTTGCTATGTTTTCTGAGGTTGGTGTGACTGCATTGTCTCGTTAAGCATTCTCACTTGCAACAAACCATTTAAAACCAGCAGCATCATGGTAACTGCTCCCCTTTCTCTACGTTTTAGCATGTTGAAAAATTTTTCTTCTAGTCAGAAAAAGGGTCATCTATATTTTACCCTGCTTCACCAATCCGAGCATCTGAACACATTTTGAAGTTTTTTTTTATGCAGCCTGTACTGTTTTGGTCAGTCTCAGATTATTTTTCTACACACGCAATATGAAAAACTGACAGTTCAGAGTGAAAGTCCTTGGTACTTCCTAGCTGCTAGTCTGAGAGCAAAATTAGCCCCATCATTGTACACAGTGTTTCAAAAAATCTGTCAAAATTGTTTTTTGTCAAATTTTCACCGATTTTGATAATTTTTGGCACAAAGATGGCCAAGACGATAAAATTATGTAAGATGCACTCATTTTCCATTTCACCTTATTTGTGTCAACGCACTAGTGTGTTAAACACAGATGCTCCAATTTTGCATAACGCTGAGCTGTTGTTTCCAGTAAACAGTGTAACGACTTAATTAAGCACACAATAAGTGAAATGTACGTCATTTGGCAAAATTGCAAGTTTGTATAACAACTCGCAAATTATCAGAGTTATGCTCAAAGTGTGCCCAGCATACATTACACAGACACCATGGCTTAGATGCAACGCCACTGGCTGACAGAGGAATCAAATGTTCACTGATCAAATGACATTCACTCATCGATTAGACATGTTTTAAGCTCATCAGTCAACTATTTTGTTTGTCTGCTATTTTCACCCTAAAATATTTAATGCCACAAAATTAATAAATCACGTGGCACCCTCTGTCAAATTGATGATGCATCTGTGTTTCACATGGTAGTGCGTTGACATAAATTAGGCGAGGTGGAAAATAAGTCCATTTTACATAATTCTATCGTCTTGGCCATCTTTGTGCCAAAAATTATCAAAGTTGGTGAAAATTTAACAAAGTTATGAGAAAAACAATTTTGACTGTTTTTTGAAACACTGTATAATTGCAGCTTTCTGCTTCCAAATTTTAACCAACAGGTACGATGCTAGTGTTCTTAATGCAGTCCAAGCCTAAACTGCAGTCAGGTGACATGTTAGTGTGTGATAATGATATGGAGTATAATTATTGTGGTATGACAACTGAATGAGTGAATGTATGCCAAAAAGCAGTCTGCATGCTGACTTTTTACTTCGATCAGACGTGGCCAACTTAAGGTAAAAACTCCAACTGCTGCTTTAAGCAAATGATAATTATAGAAATGCACTAGGCTCTATGTGTATTTTATTGTTTTCAAGCGACAGCTAAGATGCGGGACCATAATTTAACAAACTATACGGTAATTTGTGAATAAGGCATCCAGTGAAATTGTTAACTTATTCTGGTGTCAAACAGATGCTGGTGATTAGCTCATTTATTCTCTGCAGTTTACTGTTGTTTTTGAACGACTTTGGTGAGAGATGCAGTAGTTTCGAAGATGTGACAGTTTAATTCTACTTGGTAGCATTGTATATTTTGTTGCATTTATTAACACTGCTGTAGTGTGCACAACACTGTGATGTTCTTTGTCAATAAATGGATGGTACAGAATATTACACTAATTCATTGCTCGGTCCATTCAGCTAATCTGAAGTGCAATCGCCAGTGACATGACGTATTAACAAACAGTTAGACAAGTATACAAAAGAGCAGTCATGTGTATCAACATTATGAGTAACAACCGATGAACTTTAAACAGTACGCTGTAGTTCACTGTTACAAACTTGTCTAGATTAGTTACAAAACTGCTTGAACAGTAACTAGTTTAATCCCTCCCCCCCAAAAAAATAACCGACACGTCACTGCAACTGTCCTTAACTACATCTGCTATGCTAGAGTCAGTGAAAATGCTTTGTAGTTGAAGTTTGTACAGACGTCGATCTGGTGACAGTTTCCAGCGACGCACAACACCTGCGTGAAACATCACAGAAACATGCATTGCATGCACATCATATGCTGATGAGAGTTCATTTCTACAAAGCTAAAAAATACGAAGCACTGTAACACTTTGCCGACAATATCTTTCTGTCAAGGTACAAACATTTGGGTCCACCATTCTGAAGGGCCACCATTCCGAGGGACCACCAAAACCTGTTTTAGATGACGACGAAACCATACTTATGAAATGCCAAACTAACTTTTAACACTGACAGTATTCCTAACCCCGTCCCTAACCATGGCGGCCCTTTGGAATGGTTGTAATCAGAGATGTGAAACGCAAATGGGCTGGTATGCACTGCACTGGCAAGACATGAGTTTGCTGCTTGTAATACCAATGTATCTACCAATATTACTGTCAAGACCTTGACAATATGCTCACTTATCACTCAATCAATCAAAAAACAACCACTTACACTAAGCAACCAGTAGTATACAATCTAACTAAAATTGCAAATGGACTTACTTTGTGAAATATGTCGTGGACACCCAGCGGGCATTGAGCCCATGCAGCAAGAGAGAGAAAGAATAAATTCCAAAAACTGACTGCATGAAACGATAATAAAACAGATCTAAAAATCAGTCTTAAGAACATTCTCTGGAACAGTAACATGCTAAGGTTTCGTTTAAAAGATGCAGTTGAAGAAACGCTGGCAGAATATCCAATGCGGACTTAGTCAGTCCGATGTGTTTAATATAATACAGGCATACCAAAGTGAGTCAGAAGTATCTTAGCACTATTAGCAGTGACTAAATAACAGCTACAGCTGCATCCATTATGCAAGACGATTGTTTCATAAAGCAAGCAAACCTAACGTGTCACAAATGTACTAACTCTGTTGGAATCGGAATTGTCATTGACAGCAATGTGGTAGACACTAGTTGGAGAGCAAGGCACGTGTGCCCTTCTATCACCATTCACTGACCAGTGACTCACAAATGCTTCACCTCCACCAGATATTATCTATGCACCACACAACAAACATACTGTAATTGTGCAATCGCATACTTCAACAGCATTTTAACTCTTTCAGCCCCTTAAGTATTCAATAAAACACAAAATTGCAGTGCACGGTATATCAACATTAAAGGGTTATAGACTGTGTATAGCTCTATGAAAAACCTATCACGATCACATGAAAAACCTATTACAGAGTTACAGAGCATTATAACACTACTACTGCAGAGATGAAAATGTTGAAGAACCTACTGTTATCAATATAACAACTGTCGTAAGTAATAAAAGAACTAAGATGTACCATGTTTTGCTGTATAAAACAACTTCAAACGTTGAGTGATTATCACATGCAACCACTGGCAACATGAAAGAAGAGAAGACAGAAAACGGGTGTTGTCAACTTACGGTATCATCATGGAACATGGCAAAGTTAGCAGCGGCGTTCGGAGTTTCAAACACTGTCGTAGGCGACAGTGAACGAAGATGCCACAGACACAAAGATGGTCCTCCACCACACACCTGTAGACAACTTGAATTTATCCAATGAAATACAGAATACACTAAATGATCGCTTACAGGGCCAGTACTTGCCAGAAAAACCAAGAAATATCCAGAGAACTGGTAGAAAAAATCAAAGCAGGTAAAACTGCTTAATGTTAATCATGTGCATAACAAAACATGAATTTATACAATGCATCAATGCCAGAAAAGCGCCATACATTAGTAATACAAAAAGAAAGAAACACAAAGCTTTGATGACATTAAAATGCAAATCAAAATTTAGTGAGACTTTTTAATCACAAAAATGTTTTCACAATTACTGGTAAGTGCACTGCATGATCACATGCTCAGCTGTGTAAATGCAAATACAAATCTGCAGAGAAGCGAGAAGCAATGATGCACCATCCAGTCATCAGCCTTGTCAACAGCAACACAGCTGATCCATTTCCCAATCTGAGGCCGAGCACATGATTCATTCTTCTGCGGCTCAATGATATGAACCGCCTCACGGTCTCCAGCCCTCATATCTAAACACCGCACACCATAAAACTGCACTAATAAGGCTGATCAAAGCCAATGGATGGAACGAAATGCCACTCAGTAGGAACACTCACGTGGTTTCAAGCAACAGCGCAACAGGCAGAGAACGGGAAGAACTGAAACTCTCAGTCAAAATTTCATTGTAAAGTGTGTTCAAACTGCTACAGGAACTCCACACAATGTATTGTACGCACTATACAACAGTGCCATCATCACCAACCTGATATGATTCGTTGATTAATCTCCCCCAAATTAATATACTTTCAGTGATGCTGCTAGTGCCAAAAGAGTTTGGCTCTTGTTAGTGTTTGAAAGTTCTACAGAAAACTGTACTAAACTATAACTGATTAAATACTGCTCGAAGGAGAAGCTTGGAGCTAACTTCCAGGCACATTTCTGGCATTATCATAGCCCCACGGTGCATACCAATCAAAAGAGTGAGCCAAGCAACTTCAATTTTCACAATAAAAAATGAGCATTAGTAGGTGCATATCACAAAGAGAAAGATTACTATCTATCACATAATCTCTGTGTGTTGAGTGCTAGATAACAGTGACAATAATTCCAAATTTGGTTCAAAATAAGTTTAAATGAATAATTACACCCATTTTTACGTGCGAGAGCATAGCTATAGCGCATATTAGCTATGGTAATTCTGTCTGTCCATCCACTGTGACAGCCCGGTACTGTTTCAAGACCAGGTGAGATAGAGACTTCGGGTTTTCACCATATGATAGCTTAATGTCCAGTATTTCGTGACAAAATTTCATGCCGCTGGGTTAAGGGGGTCCTCATAAATGAGAAAGTGAAATAGGGGCACCCCCGTTAAAAAGTTGTTATTCTACTGTTATTGGCTCGTCTAACACAAAAATGGTTGAAGATAAGCACAGCCATGCTGCTTATCATAACAAGCACTGGTGACAAGCTTCTTAAAAATGCCAACACCGATAATCTTGAATGACCCTGAACTCTAAAAATAGGGGGTTTTAGTGGTTTTTGGCAATTTTTCACTCCAGTAGCGTGAACTGCAACGAAATGGATAGAGATAGGCCAAGACAACCTGCCAACGGGAACTGCTATATAGGCTCTCACATGTCTCATGATCATTAGCTCAAATTTCTTGTATGAACTAGTGCAATCCATGATTGGTCAACAGTTGCAGTTCATTGTCAAACCACAATCTAAACCAACTGCATACTCACTAACGATAAATTACTGCGGCAAATAACTGACAACGTCATAACAAGCAGACTGTCTACAAGAAACTAGTACAACCAAACGCTGATAAAGCCTGTACCCCAGAAACGAACAGTTCCATCCTCTGATGCTGAAAGACATTGCTGTGCATTGGAGGGCAGAGCAACACTGTGAATATAATCCATGTGACCTCTCAAGCTTGTCTGTAAATGCATAACAACATTAGTCAACTTACTCAACTGTTATGAAAATATGAAACTATAGCTCAAGGACATGTGCAAAATGTCAGATGATGTAAATGACTTGAACTGTATGCATATAACATAAGAGCTATAAGTAACAATTGGAGAACCGTGGCTAATGCAGAGTATCCAAAAAGTAGAAAAGTAGGTGGCAAAAATATATTTTACAGAAAAAAAAGACACACACCATGGGTTAAAAATGCACAGTACTGGTGGACATTGCACTGTGTTGTACACATAAAGGTAAAGGTAAAATAAAGATCGGAATATAGCTCTTTAGAAGATTGAACCACTCACAGAGCTACGGAGCATCAGATGCCATAAGGGATCACACAGTGTTACCTGCCACCCGACACAGGTGAACACGCCCCACTTTAACCCCAGCCAGATAGGCTGGTACTCGGTTTACCTACCCTGGAAGGATAAAAGGCTGAGTTGACCTAGAAGACTGGTTACATACTGAGATGGTTTACCTGCCCGCAGGCAGTCACCCATTGCAGTACTAACCCAGCCTGCCATACAGTAACTTCGTTGACTGAACGAAACGCGTTACCGCTACGCCAGCCCACCACCATCTGCAACCATCATGTGTTGTTGCTATTTGATAATGGATTAATTAGTAACTGATTGGCTGACAGCAGACTTTACAGACTTTACATTGGCCTTGTTTATGTAAATCACAAAATAGTTATCAAGATGCATTTTTGCAGTTGAGAATACGACAACAGCATAATGGCAAATACTGACCAAATGTGTTCCAGAAGAAATATCCCAGACATGAACCAGATTATCACCACAGCCTGCGAACAGCCGAGTCATGTCCTACAACCAGCACTGCAGCATTAAATGCATTACAGCATAATTGCGGACGGTACGTAAAGAACTGAAACACAATATGCTTTACACAGATCGAGTGATTGGAACATTTTATACAAGAAATTTGAGCTAATGCTCACGAGACGCGCGAAAGCCTATAATGGATTTGGTGATCCTAGCTTGCGCTGTTTTTGACTGATCCACCCATGTGATGGACTTACAGGCGGAGAGACAAAATTGCGATGGCTAAGACATGCTGAAAGCAGTAGCCGCTTTCGTGTGTAAAAAGATAACTTGCAATCCTTGCATTAAAAGGCAGTCGTATTAAACAATGTGTTGAACTTGCAGTGGGTACGTTTGCAAGTCTGGTCTTCAAAAGCTTCTTTCTGGTCTTAAAGTCTATAATCTTGATCTTTGTCTGTCACTGCTCTTTCACTCCTGGTATGGTAAATTCAAAACTGGGTCAGAAGATATCAGCGGTTACTTACCAAACTAAAACTACAAAACTATAAAACTCTGCACATCTTATAATCAACAGTATACAGAAAAACACTTGCAAAAAATGCTGACACGTTGTGTGCAATAACCTGAGAGTCGACAGCTAGAGAGTTTGTTTCTGGATTTGCAGTTCTGTCCCTGCATTAACACCATAACAACAAACAAATTTTCTCAATATCATATTAAAATATCCCACATAAAATTAGTTCTGCATATTAGATAAAAAAAATGGCTACAAAAAAACTTTAAAAAATCTACTTCCTTTAAACACTATATGTCTTAATCTGTTTCAAACAACAAAAACTAAAATATGTGATTTCATAACAATTAATAAGTACTGCTGCTATTTGTCATCAACAGTATCAAGAATCAAAAATAGAAATTTATCGCAATATTATGAAAAAAACTGTTTCGTTCTTGAATACTCACACGTTAGGAATTTCTAATGACCAGATCAATTTAGCACTCTGAAACCAACAAACAGTAACTACTTTCACCACCAGAAAAAAAATCTCCATAAAATAATGATAACAAAATACATTTTAATTTACAAGAATAATTAACTAAACTGTCAGGTATTCCTCAAAATAAAAAGTGACAAAATATTCTAGTTTCATTAATCATAACTCTATGCCAAACAAACTCTACCACCAAATACTCATAAATTTAGACAAATAATCACACACATACAATATTCCTCATATGTTCAAGAATTCTGCAATTAACATCTGTCCAACAGGTCAGAAAATAAAGACCTCAAAGGACATCTCCAAGATATTAGTCTGCAGAGCATACATTTTCAGCGTACAATATATGTAGTCTGTTTAAACTAACACATTCTGATATGCATTATGGCTCGCGGATAGTGCGTACAGATGTTGGTTTGAACTGTATGCAAAGAAAGAACTGATTGAATAAGCTAACAAAAAAGCACTAAGCCACTTGCCAAAATGGCCATCACTAACATATATACAGTGTGTCATAAAAAGGGACCCCCTTTTCTTTCATAATTCACTCAAATGACGATCAACTTATACAAAATTTTTACCAGTTGTAGCTGAAAAAATGTTAATTCAAAATATTTCAACAAAATATGGCTCTTGATTAAATATTCGTTGCTAGTCACAATGTAACAATGTCATAATGTGTCGTGAGTACAAGCTTGCTTGTCTCAACTGGTGCTGTCAGCTGCTACACTGCTTTGATGGTGAACTTAATCTGGTATGCTGATGAAAAAAGTTCATCATGTCAGAACTAAGCAACATGGGAGTTTGAAATCAAGTCTCTTGCAAGCTAGAAACTCAACCATCTCGCAATCTCTGTCTGCTGGTGCACTGTCTTGCTGGAAGCTGCAATCAGCAGCAAAAGTTGAGCTATTCCAACAACTACGAGAAAGTGATCATTTTGGGCAATTTTTGTGGCTGCAATGGTAAAACTTTAACAATTTGCCAACAGTGAAGCAGATAAGGTTCACCATCGAAGCAGGGCAGCTATTCAGCCACTGACAGCACCAGTTGAGACAAGCAAGCTTGTACTCACGACACATTATGATGTCAGTATTACATCACGACTTACAAAGAACATTTAGTCAACGGCCATATTTTGCTAAAATATTTTGAATTTGTATTTCTTCAGCTACAACTGGTAAAAATTTCGTGTAAATTGATCATCATTTGAGTGAATTATGACAAAAAGAAAAAGGGGTTCCTTTTATGAAACACCGTGTAGTTAAACCAATATGATCAATACATAGCAGAAACAGAATGGTATATACGATAATAAAAATCACCTTTGAGAGAATGTCATGCCAATTCCAAGCACACACAGCACCAGTCCCAGCACTAGGTACAGAAAAACATGTGCACAGTATCACAACCGATAAACTGGTGCATGGTTTAACACTAACGTTGGATATGCAGATGTGATGATGTTGCCATGTTTTAAGTTTCCAAAATTCAAGATGCATTGTATGAAATGCAAAGCAAAAAATGCATAATTTAGCATTTCACACATTTAAATGTGTTCAGTCTTGCTCAGCGAAATGTACTAGCTAATTGCTATAATCAATCTCTAAGAATAGATACTATTAATAGAAAATGATGCAACGTCTGATGATATGTGTTTCAGTACAGGTACCTTATCAAAAGTCTATCCGTAGACACAAGACTGTATATAGCTCCTCCATCATGAGCTGCAAAAATCACATTATCCATGGCAATATATTATATCAAATAGTTATCACAACTTCAATGAATAGCACTAGCACAAAAATAAAAATAAGCACAAAATACATAAATCAGCACACACACAAAAATAAAATATTATATAATAATGAAAATTAGATAGGTACAATGACATGTATAATATACATTTACACAAACCTTTGAATGTGTAAATTGGCTTATAAGAATCTTTATTTGCTTGAGAACTCAATGCAGCTCCAAGGCTGTGAAATACAAAAATAAATCAACATACAACTAACTATGTCAATATATAATCAACCTAACAACAATAACAACATCCACATTAAATATTCTTATGACATTAAAATTACAAAAAAAAACATAACAATCGAAAATATGTTTAACTTCTACTAGGTATTCAAAGTAAAACTAAACAAAATCCAAATACATGCAAAGAATAAGCAATAATTAATAGTTGTGCTCTCTGAGACACCAAATCATACAGACATTGTGTCAGTTTTACAGCAGAATGCTGCAACAATGCACAAACCCTTGACAGTAATCCAAAAAAAATTATTATTTAGCAAAAGCAAATACCTGAAAACTGATATCTTTCCAAAACTGGCACAAGCAACTAAAAACTTCCCACATGGTGAGAAACACTGGCAAAATACAGTGGTGTACAGCAGTTCTCTTGCACTTGCATTTCTTTTCTGCAATATGTACTATATAAATAAAAATAAATATTTGTTGAACTAAGTTGCAAACAGCAACAGCAGAATGCTTAGTATGAAATGCAAATGTACCAATGACTAACTACCTGAATACATTTTGTTAACAAGCATCACTAAATAATTAGTCACTTACTTTTTATTTACATGGTGCTATTGCAAAACTTCCCTACCTGAATCCAAAAGCTACTCCTAACTCTAAACCTAATCCTAATCATATCTAACCTTATATTAACCTTAAAGTCCAAGTCGCATCATTTTTATGCATGATAGCAGAATGCATCATGCGACTTAGCTATGATCTGGGTGTCTGTCCGTCCGTCCATCCGTCCATCACACTGCTGTACTGTGTCAAAACGGTGCAAGCTAGGATCACGATATCTTCACCATGGACTGCCTCAAGGTCTATAGTTTCTCGTGACACAATTTCATGCCCCTGGGTGCGGGGATTCCTCTCGAATGAAAGCATCAAAGAGAGGTACCAACCTAATAAAGATATTATTTTGCCATTACTGGCTCTTATAGTGTGAAAACGGTTGCATATAGGTACAGACATGCTGTTTATCATAACAAGCACTGGTGACAGGCTTTTTAGATCTATAAACATCGACAACCCTGAATGACATCGAACATCCCAAAAAGGGGTTTTTAGTGAATTTTTCGCAATTTTTGGATGCAGCACACATTCCAACACCGAACTGTGACGAAATGGCTGGAGATAGACCAAGACAACCTGCATGACATTTTAGCATAGAACGCATATTTTTAAGAATCTAAGTTCCAATCTCTTAAATTCAAGGAGTCTTCCATATAGAGGCCTAACATTTAAGTACTCTTTCAAGATGCATTAATATCTTATTGCTGTAAACCTACACTGATTGCCAAAGTGGCAAGACTGCTGCTATCGCGTGCCACGTGAACTTTGCTGAAATTACTTGTACGTAACTGTTATAAAGCGTTAACTGGATTAATCAAATGCTAATTTGTCAATATTCAGTAATCCTCTGGTTGCTATTACATCTTAATACCCTCAAAAATAAGGTTTAAAGTACTCACTTTGCCTTCTCAAGGCTTCGGCCATTTACAGAAATGTGACATCACATACAGGAGGGTTGCTAACTAGCTTCATTGCCTTGAGGTCAAATGCACCTTAATTTATGGCCAAATGGCCTTAAAAAGGCCAAATTTTTCATCAATACTTAGCCCAATAAAAAACCAATAAAAACACAATATTCCAGCACATCGTTAATTTTACAAGTCGCACAACAGATAAACAATGACACAATTTCTGATGTCACCTATGCAACATTACTTGTACTATAAATAGACTATTCTGAGTAAAACTAATGTATTTCCTACGTTTTCAATGCAAAAGTCAGTGCGTCAACGAAGCGTCCTGAATGTGACGTCATCGGTTATTGTGGCACGTTCAGATGAGTTCGTTTATGTCTTCATTTCATTGGTTCAGCCTATTATTAATAAGTGTTACATTCTACACATATTTAGCCAATATCGTTTTTTTCATGCGACCTGGTCTTTAACCCTGACCCTAACCCTAGATCACTATTTCGAACTTCCTAAAGAAAAATTTGCGCTATAACACTCACTTATACTTTACACCATGACACCTCTTCCGTTGCTTCGATAGACATTAATTTTCAATTTTTAGTTGTATTTAACGCGTTAATGATAACATATTGCGCATTTTAAGCGCCTCAGAGTGAGCTTGGTTTGCTGAGTAATAACCCGCCATAGCTAAGGTCTGCAATAGCGTTGAGGTTTATGGGTTAGCTGTGACTGGAATGAATCGGTCTGCCGCATCCAACCAGCACTCTCCCAAGACAGTGAAAATGTGCGTAGTAATAATTTTAAAAAAACACAAAACGCTAAAAAACAATAATCATTAGCAATATACAAAAAAAGTAAATATCCATTCTGGTATTAACGTTACAGCAATCATAAACAGGAATTTAATCACTTCAAAATCGGCCATCGCGACAGGAAATAGAAACCAACTCAAACCGTGAAAAGCAGATTTTCAATATAAACGTCAATGGTAGTAAAATAAGTAAGAAAAACCCCACTGTATCAAATTGCATTTTACGATCATTCAATTTTCATAGCAATCTTGTAAAAAACAGGCACATCTTTACGCGCGACAGCAGGTACTGCTATAGCGCGTCTTAGCCATCGCAATTCTGTTCGTCTGTACGTCCGTCACTCGGGTAGATCAGTCCAAAAAGGGTGCAAGCTAAAATTCCCAAATTTTTACCGTCGGATGCCTGGATAACTCTAGTTTCAGGAAGCGTAAAGCATTTCCATAAATTCGAAGACGGTCACCCCGAATGAGGGGTGAAAAAATTTTAAGAAACGGTGCGAGATAGGGCGTAGGTTACTATCGATCACTAATAGGAAGTCATACACGTTCTTTCGATTGCCACCTTGAATGACCCTGAAGGCCAAAATAAGGAGCTTTTATGCATTTTTGGCGATTTCGGGCAGCAACACAATTCTATAGTATTCACAAGGTGTCGCCACGCAACTAACTTGTTATGCAATGCAGATTTTAATATTTGTATTTTAACTTAGCGTGAACACACTATTGGGCAGTGGGCCTTCATACATGCACTGCTGTTGCGCGTTCCCTGTGCGTTAGCTAGGCTTCAATGTAACGTCTGGTTTGGTGTGCACATACAGCGTGCATTAAACAGCAGTACTGCTAACAAAAATAATGCAAGCTTTGATAACTCCTAACCTATAGACTTCTAAGTTTCTCTCAGTAAGTATAATGCTCACACGGCTGAATGCAACGCTGCTGGGTCCAGGCTCACAGCCAACTTACTGTATTTCACAATATGCAAACCTTGCTGATTAACGGGATAAATGTTCCTCAAATTAGAAACTTGACTAGAAAAGTGATTGTACATTTATCGCCTACACCAACTAGCAATGTTGTTTAACATGTGAAAAGCAGTGAAAAATGAACCAGTGGACAACTAATTCATGTAGAAGCACAATAATGACATCATCGTAATAAAACTCACAGCTGGTATTGTACTCAGATAAATGTATTTAAGATTTTTTCTATAGTTGAAAATGTAACAAATGTCACCAGTTTATAACTTAGTCCCTCATATACTTACTCCGTGTTGTTAACAAGGTACCCTCTCTAATGAATTCCAAGGAAATTACAATCTTGAGTGTCAAAATTTTTCTGTGAATTAACACAGCAGCAATCACAACTATGTGTAGTGCGTTGACACTCAAGATTGAGTGTCAACGCACTAGAAATAGTTCTAGCCATGAAGTTAATTTATGCAAAGTTATGCACACACCGCTGATTCATTCATGACATACCGCAGCATACAGCATAATCAATATGTGCACTGACTGATTGACAGTTGCATTTTTACAGTGCCAACGGTCATACTAAAGCTGCTCAGAATCTTACAATGACCTGTACCAATGATTTGCAACAGTCTTTCCACAAAACTGAAAAATTTTGCGCATTTGGCGAAATAAAAAACTAAAATACCACATTAAATTTCCACAACATACCCAACGAAACTAATATTAAGTACAGTTCCAATACAATTCTGCCAAAAAGTCAGATTGCAACACAAAAAACATGTAAGCATACCATACATGAATTTGTAACAGTGCTTCCAATATGCACACAGAACATATCTGCAACTGTCTTCACTGAAACATTACTTTCAGACAAAAACTCGCATCAATAGCAAGATTCAAGGACACGAATACAAAATACCACGTTGGTTAAGAGTGGCAAGCACATTGTGTCTAAAAACACATTGACGTCTCTTCTTGACATATGCAAAAACAATTATAGTTTCACAGACATGTACTAGAAAAAATTTTCAACAACAGAAAACAAAAAGTATACCAGCTTAACACTTTCCGCAAAATTCCGAGCCAAACTTTCATTCATTTTCATTGCTATACTGGCATTTAGTTAAATGCCAAATTTAATTTTTACATTAAATTCATATAAGCAAAGTAACACAACACCACAGTTCTATCAAATGCTTGAAACATGAAAATTACGAGTGCCTCTTAAATCAACATTGCTACAATATTGTTTTGAGCACAAATAACTGCAGCAAAGTGTTTACACGACCTAACTGTTCAGTCAGTTCAGAACGTCAATCATGGATGGCAACAACACGAATGTAATCACTGTTGTATAACTGTTTCAAAAATTGCGAACAAAAGTCAGATAAAAAAGACAATGGTGTGAATACAACCAAGAATTTTCTGTGAATTAACACAGCGGCAATCACAACGAAAAGTAGTGACAAAGATTACACAAGGTACTGCAGTTACACAGACACTATTGAGTTATATCGACCAAAAAATTATATAAAAATCCATGAAGATGAGTCATAGCTAGAATCCAAGACAAATACTGGAGCATTTCTAGTCAAATTGAAGTACACCACACAAAGCGCCCACTTCATGGAACTTTTGTCAACTTATTGGCAATTTTCTGCAAAGTTTCTCCAGCAACTATACTGCAAGATTAAATAAGTAGCATCGTGTAGTTCACAGACTTTCGAGATTCATTCATGATTACAGATCACATGCAACAATTAACTTAATCTAAGTTAAAACAGTTCTCAATCTGAGTGGAAAGTAATACACTATTTGCTATGACATGGCTACAGTCTGCCTTTAATGTGTCAACAGTTAAAACGTGAATTTTTTGCATAACTATCCAGTGTATTAGCTAACATGTCTAGACACCAGAATTGGCAGATTTCTGTCGAATGGTTTTTGCCAGTTTCCGCCACTGTAAAATTTGTTGTGTAGATTTTGATAAAAAAACAAACGCAAAACAATACAATACAGATCATCTGTTTTTATGGCAATTTGTTGACAACAATACTACAGCAAAGTAATTTTTGCTCCTAAAATATCATAACGTGGTACACAAGTTTCACATGTTGAGCTAAATACTAGAACTAGTGTAACGAGTACTGTTGAGTACCTGTCAGTTCAAATTACACACTTGCCAGTTTCAACCGGTTTAGACCATACGGCTGGCAGCAACACATTTTAGCCACAATAACCCTACCTAGGAGACACAAAGACTGTATGGAAATTGGAAAGTATGTAACTCTGTTGGCCATCTCAGCACAGTACAAGCAGTGAGAGCTAAGATAGCGTCGTCATGGCAGACAGACAGATGGTCATCGGCACCAGATGACAGACAGACAACAGGCTCTAGCGCATCTTGTACTGCATCGTTTCCACAATCTCAGACAGCTCGCCGTGAAAGTCCAGATCTATCGTGAAGTCCAGATCACGCTGTGCAACACAAAGCATAACACACACTAACATCAATACAGTACAATCTACAGCACCATCAATGAGAAAATGCCTAGCAGCAAAAACAAGCATAATATTAATATACTATAGAAAATAGTCCATTTCTGGGTGGTATGTGAAAAAACCAGCATCATTAATATTGTATGGATGATCAGGAAGACTGTTCCAGGTATCAGGTCCAAAAAAGTTGTGCTCTCAATATTTTGGCTTCGTGCCAGGCTTGTACATAATACATAGCACATCAGCAGTCACAAGCTCTCTTACTCTTACCTAACAAGATCACTGGTTTTTTCACAGCAATATCTACGATCAAGCAGAAATTAAACTGCTAGTATGACTAATCTACTATTTTCAGAAAAGATTATGACAATATAGAAGCCACGTGTTGTTGAATAAGATAAGCAGTAAAATGGCAAAAATATCACACCTCACTTAAGCTCTTCTGAAGTAGCATATAAATGTCTAATGCAATTCAGAGCATAACTTCCATAACCACTTTTTGATGTGATAACAATTTACGTTAGCAAAATAGCTTAATAAAACGGTAACAACTCTATCCATTTTTGCTAACGTCAGAGAAAAACTAATCAAATGGTGATAACAAAACTCTTTATGATTAACAATAACATAGTGCTGCAGTAGCATGATGTACATTGTTGCGTTTGTTTGGCTTGAGCGCAATTACACCGTAGATCTCTTCGCCGGCCTTCACGGTCAAATAGTCGTCAAAGTAGAACACCGTCTGTTTCCAGTGTGTGTACCGGGCTTCTGGCGCTGCAAAAGCAATCATTGCTACTTACTTGTAAGTAAGTAAGTAATCTTTTATTAAACAATGGTCAAACTCCATTGCAAAACAGAAAATAACATAGCAAAATCAGTACAAAAAAGTAACATGAAATGAAATGAAATAAAATACGATAGAGCTACAGCAGATCTACATGCAAAATCTAATATGCATCACCAAACAAATATCGCAATACAACATTGCTTCAATCACTACAAAATTTGTCACCTAGGTGACTGTCTTTAAAAAATTAACAATTAAGTTTAGTAGCAAAAATTATATCAATGGCAGATTCTTGCCGATTAACACCATTTACTTTTAATCTGCTGCAACTGCTAAATGAACTATGAGGTAAAAAGTAAATGGTAGTATCACAGCAAGATATGCAACAACCTGCTATAGTTATTAACGAGTGTACTCACGTATTCAATACAACACAGAGAACACTTTTTGTCTCTATTTCACTCTCAGGCTGTCACAGTTCAGTTAGAATTACCTCTAAATGCACAGTGTGAAATACACTGCTTGCTACACTGGTAGAATACACCACCTGTGGAGAAGCCAGTCGGCATGTGACATTTTGTGAAGTCGATGTTGAAGTAGGTGACGAATGCTTGGATGTAATCATTACGCCGACAGATCAAGTGAAACGGGGCAGAAAAGTCAAGGTCATCTTCTTTGACCGTGTACATGTCAACCTCCTGGCAACCAGCATCACATCAATATCAAACACACACAGTACAATAGAAAAAGATTAAGATTAAATTAAATACGTAAACAACGCATGACAAACAACGCAAACAGAACTTCGTCATCAGCGGCCAGCGCAGGTCTATAGCGCACGCGGTGTGCGCATTGCGCCCATCAGTCGAACCGCGGTTAGTTACGAAAGTTGACAGAACGCTAGAGATGCGCCTTTTTGACAAAACACTTATCAATGCATGTGCAAACTGCAAACATATTACTAACTTAGGCCTAAAAGAATGGTTTTGATGTGACAACTGACGTCCTATTTTCATTGCTGTCATGCAGTGTGCCATGAAACAACAACAGAGCGATTGCATGGTATCGAAACTGGTATCATCACATCACGATAGTTGGCGGTATCGTGGCACCACGATATATCGCAATATATCGAGACCTCTTTGATACTGGTATCGAAACGTCAATACTCACGATACTTATCAAGGTATCGCATAACACTAGTTCAAAGATGACTACCATTCACATTACACAGATTTTCTCACACATTTAACTCCAAAAATATGACAGCATTGGTATCATCAACTGTACGGGAAAGCAACATACAAAAACCTAGCTATACAGCATAACCATTTCACTATGACAATGAGGTGCAAATTAGCCAGTGCTATTAACAGCTATTAAATATGGTCATCAGATCACAGTAACGTCTAAATGACTGAATTAACGGATAAAACAAAACACAGAAACTGTACAAACCTTGACGAGACAGCTGTTGGTTACAACTTGCTTTGGATCGACAACGTCAACTAGCGGCTCACAAATGGCCACTTTGCGAATGCAACTCATATCAAACCCATGAACATTGTCCCACCCTGCACATCAGTTTCCACTTCTTGTGTTACACAACATGCTCCATTATCAAATGTAATTAGCATTTGACCTACAATGGAGGAAATATACGATATCAGATTTTATGCCGAGTCAGATGAATACATACAAACAGGCTGTTAGCAATAAACAGCCAGCTAATGGGTCATCCATTGACAAAAATGGCAAAAATCTGACAAAAATTGACGCTCTCCCTTTCGCATCCACTTCTGCCCGCCCTGTCTCCTTCCCCTCCCCTTTGCAAACATCTGCTAATTTAACGTGACTAGTACCCCTGCCAGTCACTTACTACAAGTCAGTTGATGATGCCTATTAGTTACAGCAGAAAAATGTGCATCCAAAAAAAGGAGATCAGAATTAGTTGTTGCTGCAACTCTAGAAAGGCAATGTGTCGCAGCAATAAACTACACGGACACTGAGGTGACTGAGAGAAAGCAAAATAAAGTAGGTCAATATCATAAAATATAACATATTTTTTATCCATTATTCCCACTCCGTAAACTGCTACCGGTAAACACAATAATGCAGTCCAAAGACTAAAAGCGAGTGAGTAGGGTTTAATGTCCCGCACAACACAGTATAGGTCATTTCGGAGATGGCCCTTGCAGGCAAAATTGCACAGACACATAATAATGGAACAAAAAGTTTAACCTTTACAGAAAGTGTAACCTTTATGAAACACAAAACACAGAAAAATGATGGAAACCTAAAACTGTAAAAAGTGCCAATTATAATTGTGCATATGTATCAAAAAACAGTTCTAATAATCTTCCCTGTTTTCCTCCAAACAGTAATCAATCTCATAATGCTGCCTATTGGAGGACAGGCGATCAAAGACTAAAAGCTTCATTATCATTCACAGATCTAAACCCAAACTGACTCTGAAAACAAACAGCCAAACTTACAATTAATCTTCTCGTCTTTGTATTGTCGATCTTCAATAGCACATATGTACAGTGTTGCTCGGTCAGGAAAGATCATTCCATCCGGCTTCTAAAACAAACAACACACTACAGCATTACTACCAAATGTTTCTGTTGTTGAAACTGCTAAATCAATGACTAAGATCTTTGATTAAAAATGTAATACAACACAAAAGTTCACAATATTGCAAATTTAGCATTAATTAACTATAACAGTATACACAAAATTTCCAAATGTTTTCACTAAATGTTAATAAGCGACTGCTTCGATATGCTACTTGACTGATAGCTACAAGGCTAAAACTAGAACCCTGACAACAGTACAGTTACAGACTATTAAAACGCATTTCTATCAACTATGTGCTATCAACCAAGAAATGCAATCTGTTCTTGTTGCCAATTAATTTTTAATTACTGTCAGTCCATCGTAGTGAATTATTATCAGAGACCACTGCATCCACCAGAATGCTGTTTAAACTAAGGTCTAAGACAAAGCTATAGCTATTACTGAACAAGACATTTCAATTTGCTTATACGTATGCTCAGTATGATTCCTCAGTAGTGTTCGTATCGGTAGCAGATAAATTAAGCACACATGCAACCTTCTCAACAGACGTAACAATGCAAGTCACAAAAGTTCTGTATGAATTAACATAATTAAAACAATTACTGGCACAGGGTGCCCAACAGTAGCAACTTGCCAGCCACTTGTCTCTTGCAAATATCACAGTCTTCAACATGGACTCATAGAAGAGGCAGTAACCCATCCATTCACTAATGATAATGTCTACCTTCTCCACACCATCTGGAAGCTCAACTTCTTCCACCTTGCCTCGAACAAGCTTCACAACTGAAATCAGCAACAAACAACACACTGCCAGCGAAACGAGGTCTGACAACCACTCGAGCACACAGAACTACAAAACCAACTAACATAAAACTCCAATTGCATTGATAATGATAACAAAAGATATGCAATGAACATTATACACTGTGTCTCAAAAAAACATCCCGACATTTTCGACTGCACCTTGAAAACCAATGATCAAATATTGGTAATTCTTCGTACGAATATTTCTGACACAAAGTGCCATCAAATTACCGTTCAGCTTCCCACCTCACCCATTGTATGCCTCTGCACTACCTAGGAAAAACAGATCAAGCGCAATATGCGTTAGAAAACCTGAAAAAAACATCCCCGACATTATCGATCATAACTTGAACAAAGGTTATCAGATTTTAATAATTTTTGGCAGAAATATTTCTGACACAACTGGCTATTTAACAAGCGTTTTAGTTTCCACATCACCCAACATCTGCTTTTGCACTACCTGCGGAAAGCAGACCAAGCATAATACATGTTAAAATAAATGACAAAACATCAATAAATTTCATCTATCTTAATCTGTGGGCCCCAGCAGCTGATCTGTTGCAATATTTAACTGTCATGCAGCAGTGTGTCTATCAGATGAAGTTTAGGAATGTTTGTGAAGTCAAGAAGTGACTGGTACAGCCTAGATTGGTCTAGAGCAGAACATTATTGATACTGCTGTCAATGAATGGAAAAAGCGTCTCCTTGCTCGTGTTGGCATAGTGGGCCAACACTTTAAGCAATTTCACTGCAGGTAGTTGAAAAATGGACAACTATGTGAAATGTTGGCCAAAGTGCCAGAAATGTAAACAAAATATGTTTTTACGTGTTATGTTAATTAAGCAATCATATCGCACTTGATAAAAAAGTTATTTTTTGCTTGTGTGTTTTCCCCAGGCAGTGCAAAAACAAACGTTAGGTGAGATGGGAAACTAAATGGTTATTTGATGGCAAGTTGTATCAAAAATATTCCTACCAAAAATTATCAAACTTTGATAAGTGGTTTTCAAGTTACAGGCGAAAATGTCGGGGATGTTTTTTTGAGACACAGTGTATGTATTATTTGACTGCTTCATAATTAATTAGCTATTAACTTATTACACACTAAGTCTGTTATTTTTCCGTGATTTTTTTCTTCTTAACTCTCTGTTCTGAAGTAGTTTCTAAACTGCATAAATTGCTATCCACCAAGTAATGGTATGATGAAAGTGACAGATAATGTTCATTAATGAAACACTGTAAGAACCCAAAAGCTATCAAAGCATACACACACTGGCATAAATATTTTAACACACCAAATGGCTAAAATCTGATGCATGTTGTTTGATGTACTTCTTATGTTCCACCCTCTTCTAAGCATATTTGATCCTGCTATGACATCAAACTATGACCTTTGTAACGCAATAATCTAACCAGTTCATTTATGTCTCATGATGCTGATTCGTGAAAATCCAAAAAAAATGTACCAATGATATGATGAAAACAAAATCCCAAAATGATATTTTAGCATATCTGTGACCTTGAACTTTGACCTTTTGATCACAATACCCAATCATTTTATCAACTGCACTAAAGGGCAAAGTTGAAATACTATAGAAATAACAATAATGGAACAGCTCACACCCGCACGAATAACACAGCAACATAATCCCTCTAGCTCTGCCTACTGATTGACTGCTGACGTATTTTTTCAAGTACGACGTTATAAGTAGCCAGTCAGTGCCTACTGGTTACAAGTTGACAACTAACAACAATACTCAAATGTTCTTCCAAGTGGGAACACTGCATTTAACTTAAAGTACCCTAACCATGCAGAAGTCTTCAATTAAACAACAACTGAATTTGTCAGCGACCCACTAACAACATAAACCAATGTCTAAGTTTAACAACTCAAGTATATCTTATGCTAAAAAAACGTTCAGTCTCAAACTTACCATGGTCCAACCTGTTCGCCTTCACAATCTTCTCTGAATGCTCTACGATACCTGAACACTCAATCTACAACATAATCCAGTAGAAGTAATGTCATTAAAACATCATCATCAGCATAGAAAACATGCAGTTTCAGTTATCAAAAAGAGCAAACAATCTTTGTTTCAGGACATTAACTTTGCTTTGAGTCGATATATCAAAAATATCGATATATTGCTTTCAATATCAATATCTTGCATCGTCGAAAAAATCAAATTTTTTCAACATATTGCAACATCTATTACATATTGTGATATTTTATGCCAAACGTTAAAAATTTTATTACCGCATTAACAACATAATGACAATAAATGGAAAAAAATGACAAACTAACCAAAGCAAACTAACAATATGCTGTCAACAACTGACATTAACTTTGCTTTTTTAACTGCTTCGCTCATGTTTTCAAACCTGCAGACCACTGCCCCATCATCAGTCACTGAAACAGAATATACATTAATAACTAAACTTAAAGGTCCATGGCCATGGTCAAACTCACTCGCGCAATTTCTGTAGATTTAAATTAGACATTTAACCTCGCATACATAATATGTCGATTTGAGCTTCATAAATATATGAAATTAATGCGTGAATTCAAACGAAATGCGGCATTACGTTACGTTATGCGAAATATTCTAATCTATCAG
>Ga0209367_1000934_pt1 | contig 33392 bp, 14 predicted proteins | sample WorMetLIZISLAND2_FD_187412 | JGI IMG/M metagenome (GOLD analysis project Ga0209367, IMG submission 187412) | Marine gutless worms symbiont microbial communities from Max Planck institute for Marine Microbiology, Germany - Olavius geniculatus... ... | reverse complement strand
TCTGTACAATTCTTCATTAGTGACCTTTTGTGTCCATCCTATCCTCAGAATCTTTCGGTAGCATTTTCTCTCAAAGGACAGGATTCGGCTTTCGCAGCGTTTTGTAACTGTCCATGTTTCACAACCGAACAGCATTGTACTGAACACACATGTCTTCAGGATGCTGAGCTTTTGTTTCCAGAGTGATCGCCTTACTTTTCCAAATCTTGTCCAAGGCCTTCAGGTTTGCCATTGCCTTTGCAATTCTGACTGCTATTTCCTTTGAACAGTCCAGGTCATATGTCATGTTGCTTCTTAGGTAGGTGAATTTTTCCACATTTTTCAGCTCAATTCCATCTATGCATATCTTACTTGATATTTGCTTATCACCAAATACCATCGTCTTTGTTTTGTCGGCGTTCATCATTAGCCCATACCTCATTGCTTCTTTATGTAGTGAATGAACTGTCCTTCCCAACGTGCTTTCATCTTCCTCGATTATGTTTATGTCATCCGCAAATCGCAGGTTGTTTATTCTTATTCCGTGTACCGATATTCCTTCTTCGCCATCTTTGACTTTGTGCATGGCTCTCTCTAGATCCGCGATGAACACAGTGAGTGATATTGGGTCTCCTTGTCTTGTACTCCTGCTAGTTGCAAACCAGCTTCCTTCTTGCCCACATACTCTCACTGCTGCCTGAGCATTTTCATTAATGTCTCTTAGCAACCGGACTAACTGGTGGTCCGCTGCATATGACTTTAGCACAGCTCAGGTCACCGTCTGATCTATGCTGTCAAATGCCTTCTGGAAGTCGACGAAGCAGTTGAAGATCTTTTTACCCTTTCGTCGTGCTTTCTCTGCTATCAGTCTCAGGGCTAGGATCTGCTTTTAGGTCTAATTAAACAGCTTGAGGCAAAAGTTTGCTTTGAAAATGTACACAATAATAATTATTATTAACCTTCTCAATATTGTCAGTCACTATTTTACACCAAGTTCGCGTAGGCCAGGGTTTAAGTTCTAAACGTACGTAGTTCCAATATGTTTTGTGTTGATGTTAAGTATGATTTTATTTTATATTTTGTTGGAGACACACAAGTGGTTTTATAAGCCTGTGTTGGCCATTCGGCCACTATATTCTCATATTGTTTTTCACTCACGTCACACGTCACGCTACTCGTGCTGGTTGATAAATTGAAATAAATAAATACTCGATCAAATACAGCATACGTATACTAGACAGAATGCTGCCATGAGCTATAGCCTATGGATTACGTACTAAGTGTGAGCCTGTCGGAGAAAGTTGGCGGCAGAATAAAAGTGACAACCGTGACAAATGAGAGAAGACAACACGATGCTATCATATTGACGATGTAGTAGAGTGGTCTGCGTCGCATGTGAAATCTAAACGTGATGCGAGAACAGCCGTTATTGACGCTCAGCGTTGTCTTATAGCCTGCACGATGCAGAAAAAGCATATTTGTGATAGTAGGACCTACAATGACTTGAAAATTAATTGACGTTTTCAAATAATCATTATTATAACTGTAACTTATTGATTGGGCCTACAGTTGGCAAAACTTGAAAACTTCCGTGCAAGAACCAAAAAATTACATATAGCCTAGTTGGCGCTTGAACCTTTAGCACCAGTAGATTCAACGAAGTGGCAATTTAAGCCAAAATAATGAACTTACAAAAATGCAAATATGCCTACCACTGAAGTTAGACCTGCTGTTTCGTCAGATTTTCGTGATCAATTTAGGTGTATTCATAACCAATAAGGTAACATCGTCGGTTATTGACTGTTCATACTCGCGATTTTTTTCCGCTTTAGAACGGTCAATGTTAAACCGAAAATGTCGATTTGTATGCCGAACATTCTAAACAAGCAACAACATGTTATTTTGATGCCAAAAAAGTTTCAAACATTTTTTGGTGAACAACTGTCAATAACCAAACATGTCAAAGCATTTAACAAATTATATGAGTAAGCGTGCACGTATCAAAAGCCGGCATTTATCATGGATTAGTGGTGAAAATTTCATACGCAGCTGGTTTATGTCTATCTCAATTGGTTTCGGCGCAATTCGCTCTGGAAATGTGTCTCGCAGCCCGAAATTGCCAAAAAAATCCATAAAACATCCTATTTTATCGTTCAAGGTCATCCAAAGTCATTGAATTCGGTGGCAATCGAAAACCAGTGTACGACTTCCTATTAGTGATTAATAGTAACCTAGGCCCTGTCTCGCACAGCTTCTGAGATACAGCGACTTATTGGCTAACAATTGCAAATTTTTCCCCACCGCTTCTCCTTTAGCGCCCTCGTTCGGGGTAACCCCCTTCGAATTTATAGAAAAGCTTTACGGTTCCTGAAACTAAAGTCTTTCAGGCAGCCGATGGTAAAGATTTGATAATCCTAGCTTGCACCGTTTTTGACTGATCCACCCGTGTGACGGACGGACGGACAGACAGACGGACAGACAAAATTGCGATGGCTAAGACGCGCTGAAAGCAGTAGCTGCTTTGGCGCGTAATAAAACGACATATTTTATAATGTCTATCTTACTGTTGATCTGGGGCCCGATTCACAAAACATCTTACGACAGTGTTTGTGAATCGAGCCCCTGGTCTCAAATACACGTGTGTATACGCAAACTGTGGTGAAATACAGAAAATAACACTGACCTATGAAATCCTACGAAGCACTTGGCAAGAAATCGTGTTCCTTGATACCGCTAGTGTCGTTCACGCTCAGACGCTCGATATCTGTTATAAAACTGAACTGCTGGGCGTTGTATTTCCATGACTCGTAGATCAGGTCGCAACGCTGTTCGTCGAACGGGAACCACGTGGTGACGACCGAACAGTGTGAAACGGAACGCGGGAAGAATGGAGCCCACAGACACCAGCCGTCGTCAGCCACGGCGACAAACGAGCTCTGTGGTGCTATCTCGTCCTCCGTCACCAGCTTAGCACTGGTATACCACGTTTACACCATCCAGCAAACGTCCAACAAACGTCCAATAAATTTCCAGTAAATGTCGAGCAATTAGCACGTGTATTTTGAATACATTTGCTGGAAGTTTTATGGAAGTTTGCTGGACGTTTGCTGGATCGTGTAAACGGGGTATTAATGTGCGTACAGAGCGACGTAACTGAATCATAGATGTTAAAATAAACATTGATTTGCAAATAAAAAAAAACATAAAAACATGTTTTTTTTTTACTTTTATTAAAAACATTAAAAACATGCATAAAACCACCAAACTGCAGTATTTATTCAAGTAAGAAAAATGTCATTACTAATCAAATAAAATCAATAATACTGCTACAAAACACTCGCTGTGTCCAGGAAATGGACGCTAAACGCAATTTTCCCATGAAAATGCAGCATTTTGTACTTTTATGTTTTAGCAACAACAAAAACACGACATTAAAAAAGCACAAAAAGCATTTTTAAAACCTGTTTTTAACCATTTATTTTTAAAAAACATAAAACATTTTTACATCAAAAAAACTACATCGAACTGAACTGAAATGACAGAGTTTAGTTTTTGGCGAACTGATCAATGGACAAGCAGAGCGAGCCTATTAAACAGTTGGTCAAAAACTAAACCGTGTACCTCCAGTTCAGTCCAGTTCAGTTAAGTCGCCCTGTACGCGTTTATTTACGTTTACCAGTGGCGTCGTGAAAGGGACGACAAAGTAAGAAGGAAAGAGGGTCCGGCAATTGCCCGCTCTAACTTTTTCGCTGTCGGAAAATGACGCGAAATTTTTTTTGTAGGAAAATGTTCTTCGAAGAATTTGGGACTAAAATGCCAATTTTGAAAAATAATAAATTGAAAACAAACTTGCAATTTTGAGCCCTGTCGAAATTTAGCAACTGTCTCTCAGAAATTTGCTGTCTGTCGAAAAATTTCAACTTTTTCCCCTGTCTTCTTTTTTTGACCCATGCACGACGCCGTTGACATAAACATATACAAAACTGCAGTTTATACCCACGATAACAGCGACATTCAAGGACTAGCATATCAAAAAACAGCAAAACCATAAAAAGTGATATTAGACACATGGCATCGACTATGCCATGTCAATGTGCTGTTAAATAATATCACCCGCAACTGCGGCCATTCCTTGAAGTGGGCCGGTTTGGTGGTGGCATATAGGCCTACCTTCACTTCCCAAGTTTCTTGGCAGCCCGTAAAGCATACCGACACTTCTAACGTGAGATAGTTACTCTAAGATTGTTGGCGTGGCGTAGCGGTAACGTACGCGTTTCACCCGATCAACGAAGTTACTCTACGCCGGACCGCGTTAGTACTTGGATGGGTGACTGTCTGCGGGCAGGTAAACCATCCCGGTATGTATAACCAGCTGCCTAGGTCAACTCAGCCTTCCCTCCCTCCAGAATAGGTAAATCGAGTACCGGTTTATCTGGTTGGCGTTAAGGCGGGGCGCGTTCATCTGTGTCGAATTGTAGGTAACACTATGTGATCCCATACGGCAGGTAACGCTCCGTAGCTCTGAGATGGGCTTCCCATAAAAAGCTACACAGCAACCATGCACCCGGTTCTAGCAATTACATGTATTTTTTCTATTTCAAGCCCTGTTACTTGTGGTCTCACGAGTGTCCTTCGGTTTCAGCAGAATGCATAGCAGACCCACAGAAGGATAAAAGAAATGTCAGGTCAGAATAATGCGACTGATCGGCTAAAGCTATTCATATAGGCCTACTCTTTACGAAGTTCACTCAATAATGACCACTGACCTATTCATCAGGACAATATCGGGTACCCATATTTTCTCGGAACGTACGATTACAGCGCTGATGTTATCAAATTCGCTAGCGTTCCATGCTAGACGTTCATCTCTCCGTATCTGACAATAGAACGCATCCTATCAAACAAGCTTACAACACGTACAAACCTGGTTTCTATGCATTGCTGCGCACGCAACTCAAAAAACAAGAAGTCCAGCAGTCGATAGTGTGGGCCGACCGCACCGTTTATAAACGAAGGCTAGAGTCCGAGTTCCTGTCGCGAAAACAAAGCAATTTCCCAGAGTGACTACAGTCCCATTACACGCGGTGATGACGCTGCTATATAGAACGCGACAGTCAAAGCCAAAATGAGATAGGTTACGGTAATTCACCGCACGTGGGTGATAGCAGAAGACAGCAACTTTGCATTTAAAATTGCTGTCAAACTGCCGCAGATAGAGACGTGGTTACTATCGACAACCTATAGGAACTTGCCCTATCTCATCGCCGACCCTTACGACGTATCTGGATTCCGTATGTACGTTATTGAACGGTTAATAATGATACAAAATATCTATCTAGAAACATCACTATAAAAATTGACGGAGTTTGCACTTTAGTTAAAACTCTGAAACGAAGTTCGTCTTGAAAGTAAAATAATGTCGACATTAATTACACCTACTGTAAAACAAAAACACGCAGAACGCCTTGTCCCGTGTTGCGGCAGTTTTCCATAAGCTTACATGCGCAACATTTTGCACAGTGGGTTTTGTGTTTAACACGTAACCCCGACTTAATAATATAGGCCCTATCAGACTTCTTACCTAAAACTAAGTGGAATTAGCAAACCGCGGAATGCATTAAAAATAATGAACTTGACTTACTACAGTTAGGAAGTATTGTGCAATAAACATTTCGTCTTTTTCCTTCTGTAAACAGCAAGTACGCAAGACATGAAATTATAGAAGCTCGAATAGTGCATGTAGTGTGACACGACAGCACATACGTGACTATACAGTAGCAAAGGTAGGCCTAAAGGTAAAGGTAAATTCCGGTACTTGCTATAGCGCTTCTTACATGGGGCGGATTCGAGACCAGAAGCGCTTTTACAAGCTCAAAAGTGGCAGCTGATTGGCATAAACTAATGATACTGCAGCGCACTATGCGGCCATCCATTGCCCGCCTATGCGAACAATTGGACCCGCGGTTTGCAGCTAGAAGACATACTAGGCTTTCACCCCGTAGCCCGTAAGCAACTACTCATTTCCCGTCCCACGGAGGGTAGGAGGCTGAGTTGGCCTGAGCACACAGCGACTTGCTCAAGATTGCTTGCAAATGACCGAATCGAACCACAACATGAAAGTTACGAGTCGACACTAACCACATAGCAATCAATTTGATGACTAATGTTTATTTGATGAAAATTATCAGCCTAAACACTAGATTGAACACACATAGCCTATGGGCGCTCTGCAATCTCGTCTCGGCATTTAAGTAGCTTATTTAAAGCGCATTATGCTACCATCATAAGCGTTCGCAAGAAATTTTCCAGGGGTAAAAAATCGAGACGCCGTAGGCGTCCAGAACTAGAAGCCACATGCGTCGAATAACGTGCGAATCTGGGACTGGGAGGAGGGTGTATCCTTTCCTCGCCGAGACATCTGGGGCAGCGCCGTGAGAACCGCAGCAGAAAATAAATGTGGCACATTTTAGCTTCACATCATACGTCTGCAGTAAAGTCATAGGGGAGGGGGTAGAAAGGGAAAAGTTTTCTCACGTCTACGTGACGTTTTGGGGCCCCGCCGTCGCTCAAAAAATAAAGTAGTTTTACATCAGAATGCGTCATTTGAAAAAATGAAAAGTTTTCTTCTTAGACGGGGCCCCGCAAGAATGTTTTCCCGGGCTCCGCTGTGGCTCTGGACGTTCCCGCGCATTAATGCATGAAACGACGGCAAACGAAGAACAGATTTTTTGCCCTTTGGTCTGCCTTCTCCCCTAGATATATTTTTCAGTCAAAAGATTGGGCCATTTATCCTGCTACCTTGCCTACAAGTCCAAGTAAAGATTGACTGAAGCAGATGACGTAAATGTATTTAAACGTGTCAAGCACAGCAAGCGATTTTTGTGCATGTTGACGTTTTCACTTTTTCGTGTGTTCAATAGAAGTATCTAGCCTGCTATTTTGCTTTTTTCAATTTTTAAGAGGGCAAGCATACTTTACCTCCCTCCGTAAGAGCCCTTTTTCCGTTTTTCGGGTAGGCCCTACCCACGGTTGCCACACAAAGCTGAGGTCTTTTGGCACGCTCAACGACTGTAACGTGGAACACTATGGGCAATGTTTGCTGCTATAGCTAGCTTGATTGGTCAAAAGCTATAGTTTAATGGTTGCTCCATGACGGTAATACCAATACGACTATGTATAGGCCTATTATATGTATGTGAACGAACAATTTTGCGTCGTATAGGCCAGACCAACGTGTGAACAGTCCTGCGAAACATTTTGCAAATTATGCAGCTTGGTGGAAATAAACGTCATTTTACGCAGTCTGCGTGGAGCATTAGGACATAAACTATAGGGTCTATTGAGCGTGGGCATTAGTGGCCTATCAAATCTTCCATAAATTAATGTCTGTCCTCGTCGCTCATTCCCAGAGGTTATACGTTATGGTTATGGCAATTTTAGATAAAGGTCATAAAAGTAATGACGGTGCGACCGGTGCGTAAGCTTATGTCTAGAGGATTGACTTGGTGGGAGGTCCGCTCAGACAAATGGACTGTTCTGCATCTTCAGTGGTGTAGGCCCTATACAGGGTGCGCCATAAAAAAGTAATCCCCTAAAGTTGCCATTTTTGGGCAACCGTTTGAAATTTCAACACAAAATTTCACGCAACTATTATCTGTCTATACCTGTATGCATACGCTGAGTGGCATTTGATAGTCTTTTGCTGTTGCAAAGTTACAAAATTTTTGTGAGACAACGTCGTGATTTTGCACGTTTAAAAACTTCATACTGTAATGGGTTACGTGTAGCCTATTGTTTACCGCAATGAAACGACATTAACGCCTTAAAGCCTTTTCTTGTCCTCATAGCGAGTTTGCATTCATCTTTACAACGACTTTGGTGATGTCGCGGCTTAGGACAACGTCTGCAGCGGTAGCTAATACACCGTTCACACGATGAAGCAAACTTAGAGCACACGTCGTACACGTCGTGTATATTAATTACGTTTGCTTCATGTTTGCTTTATAGTGAAAACGGGGTGTAAGTAGCAGCTGTGGGAACTTTAAACGGCATTTGCGCCAAAAAGTCTATTGAATATAGACCTGTTTTCTGGGCTTTTAATGTGTTCAAACTGCTGAAAAAGCTTACGGCGCTCCCCAGATCCATTAGCTTCACGATACATGAAATGGCCACAACTTGGTCTGAATAAGCATAGGCTTGGCTGTCCTGGCGTCCTGTCCATGAAAGTTGAGTTGACCTAGGGGCCTATATCAGAGATAGACATCTCTGCCGCGATAAACACACAATATTGTGCGATTTCATTTCAGATAGGCCTACGTCGGACCTGTATGCTGCTGCTTACCACCGCAATCTGCACTGCAATAGGCCGCATCACTCGTCTTTCACGTCTCATTCGTCTGTCTGTCTTTTTCCGTACGGGAACTTAGCTAAAAAGAACAGAAATGCGTAGAAAACCACCAACGATCTAAGCTTTTTCCAAATAACAGGCGTGTCAGTTTTTCGTACCAGATGTCAAAGGTAAAAGGTCAAGGTCATCAGACGTCAAAAACCCTATAAAATTACGCTTTATAAATACCTCGCTTAATCGTGGCTTGTTTAATTTACAGTGTAAACACTCGGTCGACAACTGGCCGGACGCCCGCAGATCATGTCGGCACATTGGCGCAGCATATCTTTTCCCGATATTTTACAATCGTACAATTTCACTCACGGTCAAAGCTGAAAAATTAGTTCAAAACAACCTATGTTTAAAGGTTTTTTAAAAAAACCTTTAAAACCTCAAAAGTCTAATTTTAATTTTTTAGGTTTTTTACAATATTTTAATTAATAGCCCTACTTCAATTGTGATTTTTGACTTATGACGTCAATTATGTCATTATGTCGTTCACTCATAAGAAGAGTAGGACTAACATGTTTTTCCTGGGTTGTAATTTTGTGTACGGTGTTCATTGGACACTAAACCAAAAGAAACTTCAAAAAAACCTATAAAACCTTTAAAAACCCTAAAACCTAAGCATTTTCTTTCGTAAACCTAGGTTTCCCAGCCCTGCTCACGGCTCACCAGCTCAATAAACTTGCGTATATAGACTGATAAGTAAACGTTCGTAGTATCGTTGGCACTGTCTGCTGGTCGAGTGTCAACCATGGCGTTGACGTTGGTCTTGAACAGATGCAAGTGCAGACGATTCTCCGCGTCGTACGTTCTGTCTCCTATACATTCCGCTAACAACTTCAGCCATTGAGGTCGCAGTTGGCAAAAAAATGGTGATAATTATGAGAAAATCAGGTCCTGTCAGTGGCGTAGCCACAAATATGAATTGGGGGGTCGCCTCCCTGTCTGTCCCCTTTCGCCTTTTGTACCCTCCCCTATTCTTCTCCTCTCTTTTCTATCCTTATTCCTGCCCTTTCCTTTTTTCTCCTCTTTTCCTCCGTCTCCCTTTAGAAGCAAAACCCCAAAAAGTTAGCTAGGGGTCTGGGGAGCGCTGTAAGAGCCGACCCCTAGCCGAAATCGAATTTGCTGCATTGTGGCTTTAAAATATGAGCTCCAATGGTGGCAACAATTTAATTATTTTTTTCTGAGAATCAACTGACCAAATTGGCACATACATTGGGGCCACCTTGGCTACGCCACTGGGTCCTGTTGTTTAAATAGTAATTCATAATATTGATGTTTTCTACAGTAGCATTATGATGATAACGATATGATCACTAACTTGTCCACTATAGAAAAAAGCGCGTTCTAAACAGGGCCTGGTGTAAATGTGCATGGAAGTTTTGCAACGCCAAAACTCTGTGCGATCTTGGAAATCATAAATTAAGCTGCAGTGTTGCTATTAAAGTAGTTTAAAAAGTGGTGACGTCTGTTACTAATAAGCTTACACACAATGTAAAACGTGCAGAACACGAGCAGCAACACACGCACACACAACAGTAGTGATTGACTGTCAAGTCGCGATTAGTGAATCACTGAAGCGGTTTTTAAGCGCGACAGCACGTAGTGCTAAGCGCGTCTTAGCCATCGTCGAGGCGTCCGTCCGTCTGTCCGTCCATCACACTGCAGTATTGTGTCAAAACGACGCAAGCTAGGATCACGAGATAATCACTGTGGGTTGCCCCAAGGACTCTAATTTATCGTGACAAAATTTCGTGCCCGTGGGTGAGGGGGTTCGCCTTGAACGAGGGCGTAAAAAGAAGTACCCTCTCTAAATAGACGTTATTTTGCCGCTATTGGCTTTTATAGTGTGGAAACGGTTGCAGGTAGGTAAGTACAGACTTGCTGCATATCATAACAAGCACTGGTGACGGGCTTCTTAGATTTGTCAACATCGATGACCTTGAACGACCTTGAACCCTCAAAAGAGGGATTTTGTTGATTTTTTGGCAATTTTTGGCTGCAGCGCACATTTCAACAGTGAATTGCGACGAAATGACTGGACATAGGCCAAGACAACCTGGGCAGGTATTTTTCAGCATTGAACGCAGATTTTAACTGTCCAAGTCCCGACCCATTAGGTTCAAGGAGGCCTGCGCAGGTTTGCGTCAAAGACAGCTACCCCCGTAAAAGTGGTTATTTTACCATTATTGGCTGGTGTAGCGTTGCAGATAGACACAGACAATGCTACTTATCATGAAAAGCAACAGTGACGAGCTTTTTAGTGGTGTCAACATCGATGACCTTGAATCCCCCCCAAAAGGTGGTTTTTGTGTTTTTTTGCAATTTGTGGATGCGGCGCATGCGGATTTCAAGAGTGAATTGCGACGAAATGGATAGAGATAGAGCAAGACAACCTGCGAACAGAAATTCCAAGACTGTCGCGCGTCTCATGAGCTTTGCTCAAATTACTTGCTCTTATCGGTACTATTTTTTAAATAATAGGCCTAAAAACGTGACTAAAATTTTTAAAGTTAACGTTCATGAACGAAAAGTATTAACACGTGTATCAGAGATGAACCGTGACAAAACACCGTGTGTTTACCACCACTAACGGTGAAAAAAATAGAAATGAAGACAAAAATACATACGATTAAATAATTACAATTGTTAATTTCCATCCACTTGTTGTTACGTTTATGTGTAAGCAAATAAGATGCATATAGACGTGATATCTCATATAGGGCCTACCTGATACGAAAGCAGCGATAGTAGACGCGACGAAAAAAATCGTAATTTAACCAGCAGCGGCAGCATCTTTTCACGTATCACAGTAATGACGCAGTTCGGCCTATACAAAAAGCCCAGCTGTCGCTAGAATAGCCGACCATACTGGTTGTCAATAACCATAAAGATCATCCAAGTCCGATGATTTCCATCTTATCTGAAAGGGCGTATGACACTTCCTATTAGTGATTAATAGTAACCTTGGCCATCTCTCACCTTTAACGATATATGGCCACTTAGGCCTATAGCTTGAAACCTTCCATTGAAAATTGCGGCCAAACTGCTGCAGATGGAGACATGGTTACTATTGACAGCCTACAGGAAGTTGTCAGCGCGTTCCATTCGGTAGTACCATCGTCGAGCCCCCCCTACGACTCTCCGTTTAGCCGCAACACTGCAAGATTGGCATACCATAGTGCGTTATGACCCTTCAAGGTGATCCAAAGTCGATGACTTTCATGTCATTTGAAAGCCAATATGCGACTTCCCATTAGTGATCAATAGCAAGCTAGGCCGTTATCTCGCACCGTTTAGCCACGATACATCCGTCACGGACAACGACGACGAAGCTCGCATGTAGACTGCCCTCACGACAGGCGCGAGAACTTGATGTGCTGACTATAGGCCTACGTCGTGTCGCTGTACCCATCATCTAAGCGTCGATCGATTTATCTGCAGGCGGGCAGGCCCTATGGTACGATTGTGCTTCGATTGAAAGTAGCTCAGATGCCGCCTACAAAACTGAGCGTCAACTAAATGCACTTCTTTTCATCATAATGTCACCCAGAAGGATCTAACGCGATTGCGCCTTTTGCCGGATTAGTACTACTTTGGTCCTTGTTACACACTCCACACCAGCAACCAGATGTACAGGGTGCGGCAGAAAAAAAGTGGACCCTTAAAGTTTTTTGCTGTTCTCTCAGCAACCGTTTGGAATTTTAATTTGAAATTTTACAGATTTATTTACTAAAACCTTTTACACCTAACCGCCAAGTAAAATGTGATTCTGTTAAAAAGCGACGAAGTTACAGACTTTTTAACATGACCGCCTACCGATTTTTCAGCATTCAAAAATGTTCCGGCTACAACACCAGTTTAATAACATCGTTGAAACAACACAGTTAAATTATGATCAGATGCCAGAATTCCATTGTCACTGTGAATGTTCGAAGTGTCCACCGCAAGCTCCAAGCTACAACAGCAGCCTCCAGTCGCCTTATTTGAGAAATCTTTTACAGCCTTGTTAATCGGTCCCTGTGGCAGGTTACCCCCAGATAACCTGAAGCGCTTCCTTGAATTCGGCTCGTTTTCGGCTTTGTTTCAAGCTTGCGGTAAGCTTCCAACATTGCACCCCATACGATATAGTCCATTGGGTTTGTATTTGGCGAATTTTTAGGCCATTGGTCTTTTGTGATGAAATCTGGACAGCTGGCCCGCAGCCAGTTCTGTGCGCTGCGTGGCGATTCGCGCTGGGTGTGCTGACGAACCGTCCTGCTGGAAGATGAATCCGGTGAGCAGCCGGCGATTGCTTTAAAAGAACGATACTTTAGTGATAATTTATAAACAACATAAATTACTGTTTATCAAGACGTCGCTGTGACGTCATCGACAGTAACGTGTAACCAGTTTTTAAAAAATTAAATCGCATTTTTAGCTTGAACATATTTTAACGCTGAAAAATGAGTAGGCGGTCATGTTAAAAAGTCTGTAACTTCGTCGTTTTTCAACAGAATCACATTTTACTTGGCAGTTAGATATAGAAGGTTTCAATAAAAAAGGCATGAAATTTTATATTAAAATCCCAAACGGTTGCCGAGAAAACTGCAAAGGACTTTAGGGGTCTACTTTTTTGCCGCACCCTGTACATACTGTGATGATCATACTGCTACTGATCCACAACAAAAGAAACGTTTTGAGGCAAGAATTGGGCCAAGACAATCGTGGACCGGCACTGGAAAATATTAATTACACTGGCATGACAAAACATCTGAAAGGCAGTGGCCGCCGCGGTAAATTCGGAAAACATCAAACTTGTGTAGGAGCTCATCTGCAGTCATAAAAGTGCTCTGCACGTCTACAAAAGTCAGTACAAAATCGGAAACTAGATGAACATGTCACGGTCGTCTGTTTGGTGCATTGCAGATCATAATATTCGGCTAAAAATCTACAATCGCTTCTCTGCTCCACTTTGCCCCAGCAACAAACGCAAAGGGGCAGATGGTTTTTGGGAAGAAGGTGCAAAAGGGTCTGGCAACTGAGCACCAGATAGTTTAAGCCAGTGTTTGAATTGTGAAAAATTAGCTGCAAGAGCCCAGGGGGGGGGTAAATTTTTCAAGTGACGGAGTCTGACCAGAAGTGTGATGTAAATCCTATATATAGAGCTGACCCCCAGTACATAATTTAACAGTGTGTTGGGGGGCTGAGGAAGCAGTTGGGGGAGGGATTCAACCCCCAATTTCCCGGCAATTCAAACACTGATTTAATCTCCTTTGGGGCGTTCGCAAATGAACTCAAATGCACTTTGTAACTAAAAACTCTAAGTCAGCCTGGCCTCGTTATTTCAATCAGCCCCTCGCGCTCTCCTCAGAACTGACGCCTCTGTACTGGCAAACTAATGATAATGAATTATTGATGGTCCTTTGCTTTTGACAAGCAAGAATGTTCGCACTAAAAGTGAAATGTAAAAACAGAACAAAACACTATTAAACGTAGCATTATAATCTTAAGGCACATTAACATGTCACAAATCTCTTATTTACAGCAAAACCACCCCAGTAATGTGATAGTATAAAGGCTATTTCCCAGTTTTTAGTTGTTTTCTGTCCATTGCTTTGCTAGTCCTCGACTTTGCCCTCGGCTTCTGTTGTCGGTCGGTGACGATCTTCTCAAAAGCTTCCGATTTCTCGATGGGTGCAATGACCTTGCCCAGTCGCGTGATGACCTTGGGCTTGGTCAGTTTCTTGAAGGTCGTGACGCTGTTCCACGTCCGGCCGATCGGCTGGCGAATGCGCCTCTCAAAGTCGCGAACGTTGCGGTAAGGATGTGGCAACGAGTTTACCTACGGCAACACCAAGCAGCAAAAATTGTGACTTTGTGAATTACCACTTCAAAATTCCTTAAAAATTTACAAACTGAACTACCGGTACAAGATTTTCAAAAATTCGTTTCTGCACATCTATTCCCAATTCTCTGACGTTTTAAAAACATTGTACAAATTCACGAATGTGAGAAAAAATTCAAGATGTCTACATTTTCGCCAATTATTGACCAATTTTCAAAATTCTTTCACTGGCACACTCTGTGGACAATTTGCAATAATGTGATTATTATTCATGAATATCCCACCACACTATAAATGCGTCTGTGCACTACCTTGTGAATCAGTTGCACGCAAGCAGTGATCATTATGCGAATTAACGCAGAATGATGAAACAATGAAACTAGCAAGTAACTGCTACATACTGCCAAGAACAGAAAAGCATCTCAATTCCATTTAAAACAGTTTTACTTTGAATGCCAGATTAAAGCATCATAAAATTATATCGTAAAGCCACAATATAATTTTGGAATATGAACTGCACAGAAAGCAGGAATGTTAACCTGATGCTTGGCAGCAGCTTTGTCTTTGGCTTCACTGATAATAACATGACTGAGGTCAGCATCTTTCCTCGGAGGCCCAGCCGGTGCCTTTATCATGAACCTGAACCACCATCCAATCACAATACTAAGCTGAGAAACTCCTTCACGCTAACATATGTCATGTGCACAGCCAGGTTTAGCTCGAGATGCAAAGTTTTCGAAATTAATCCAGGATATGGGTATCTTTTGTCTCAGAAATTTTCAGGCTGGATGTCCTTCGGCAGCATCAAAACAAGCATTTAAAACAGTTCTGACAACATAAGCATAAAACCAGACAGAAAAACTAACACACAAAAGTACAGAAACTCTGTGAGCATAATAAATGTTCCGACTAAAAAAGCCAAGTGATAAAAATCTGTGCTGAAATTTTTGAATAAGTTCGTAACATTGGGTTTAACCTCCTAAATCTAATCGACTACTGTTCATAAGGTAACATCCCACCCTGCAAAAAATGGACAAAATCCATTCATAAATTCTAGAGTATAATCCCACATGTATAGAGAGAAAGAAAGACAGAGAAAAAGATCATATACAGTACCTAGTTGGCAAAGGCCTGAGAATAAACTAAAATAAAATACTTTTCACACGACACCACAGAAATAATCTGCTATAACTGACCGTTTTTTACGCCGCTGAGATTGCTTGATTCCAGGGCCGGACCATTCGCCCCAGCCCGGCAGTCGCAAATCAATGTCCTTCGGTCGTTCTTCGCCAATGACCCTCTTCTTCTCGGCAGCGAATTCCGCCACGACGTCATCATCACCAGCGAATGCCAGAGCCACTTTTGCTTCACCGTCATCCTTCCGTCCTGCAGACTCAATCACTAGGTACTCTGATGGGTTAATCTGTGGCGGGTTCTCTTTCCGATGTTTACGGGACCCGCTTTGGTTGGAATCCAGCACAGATTTAACCACCTCATCATTGTCTTCCGGTTCCGGATGCACGACTGGTTCCATGCCCTCATCCTCCTCCTCGGAAAAACTTCCCTCCATGTCTTCCAGGGTCGTCTTGCGTGACGTGCTTTCATGGATCATCTGTTCACCACTGTCACTTTCACCGTCACTCGACTCGACATTATTAATGTCGCTAGTCATCACGGCTTCTTTACGACGAAGCGTCTGACCCTGCTGCAGCATGTCCTGAACAGCCTGGCGACTCTGAAATTCATCAACATATAACTAGTGATTGCAATCCTGGGATTGAATTCTCAATTCCGCCATCTGGGATTGAGAAATTTGTAATCCCGGGATTCTGGGATCCCATTTCGAGATTAGGCTTACAGATTGGCTGTCACTTTAGTATCTACAATAGTCTTATTTCAGGCATAAGATGTAGTACACGTTCAACCGAAAATGTATTCAAATGGTAGAGGGTGACAGTAACTGTCAAAATAATTGAAAATACAAATTACAGTGCACAGCAAAGAGTAAAACTCTAGTGCACATAAAATATTTTACTCATCACACAACAAAAAAAATTATTTGTATCATTTAGCACGTAAACAGTACCATTTTAACTAATCTTTGTAATCCGGAAATCCTGGGATTGGGACGCCGCCAATCCCGGGATTCAGGATTGACAAAAACGGCCAGGATCCTGGGATTCGGGATTGCAATCCCTATAACAGCATTGAGAAAAACAGGTTTTTAAATTCAAAAAGTACAACCCGGTAGATTTTATTGAGTTTTCGTTTTTAAGGGGGGCAAACCCCAGGCTTTTTTTGCAAGGGCCCCAATTTATCAGTTAAGAGTTTTTCAATGAGTTATGAGTTATTAGAATGACAGTAGAAAGTGCTAGATACTATCTACAGGGTGCGGCAGAAAAGTGGACCCCTAAATTTTTTCGCCGTTTTCTCAGCAACTGTTTGGGATTTTAATATAAAATTTTACATCTTTATTTCTTAAAACCTTCCACATCTAACTGCCAAGAAAAAATGTGATTCTGTTGAAAAATGACGAAGTTATAGACTTTTTAACACGACCGCCTACTGATTTTTCAACATTCAAAAATGTTCACGCAAAAAACGCTATTCAATATTCAAAAACTGGTTACACGTTACTTTCGATGACGTCACAGTGGCGTTTTGATAAACAGGAATTTATATTGTTTATAAATTATCACTAAATTATCGTTCCTTTAAAGCAATCGCAGGCTGCCCACCGGATTCATCTTCCAGCAAGATGGCGCGTCGAGCGCATCAGCACACACAGCGCGCAACACTGCGCAGTGCACAGAACTGGCTGCGGGCCAGCTGTTCAGACATCATCACAAAAGACCAATGGCCTAAAAATTCGTTCAATATAAACCCAATGGACTATCACGTATGGGGTGCAATGTTGGAGGCTTACTGCAAGCTTAAAACAAAGCCCAAAACAATCGCGCAACTCAAGGAAGCGCTTCAGGTTATCTGGGGCAATCTGCCACAGGGACCGACTGACAAGGCTGTAAAAGATTTCTCAAATAAGGCGACTGGAGGCTGCTGTTGTAGCTTGGAGCTGGTGGTAAACACTTCGAACATTCGCAGTGACAATGGAGTTCTGGCATTTGATCATTATTTAACTGTGTTGTTTCAACGATGTTATTAAATTGGTGTTGTAACCGTAACATTTTTGAATGCTGAAAAATCGGTAGGCAGTCATGTTAAAAAGTCCGTAACTTTGTCGTTTTTCAACAGAATTAAATTTTACTTGGCACTTAAATGTATAAGGTTTTAGCAAATAAATGTGTAAAATTTCAAATTAAAATTCCAAACAGTTGCTGAGAAAACAGCAAAAAACTTTAGGGATCCACATTTTTTGCCACACCCTGTACATAAAGTATGACATCCAGAAATCGGCAAACATATAAGTTTAAAGTATAAGAATGCATGCAGTGGGTTAAAATTATAGGCTGCTATACGAACAAATAACACCAATAATAATAATAATAATAATAGTAATCATAAAAAACTCTCAATCTGCAGTCACCCACAAACAAACGAATAAAAATAACCATATGATAATAATTATCACACATAGCAAAAAAAATGGTGTAAAAAATCTAATAAAAATATAAAAAAAAACAAAAAAATATATTTAAAATAAGAAAATTCTGCTTAAATAAATTAATACCATTTTCCATTTTTATTAAAAAATTTCAATTTTATCATCCTATTTCAGATTATGCGAGTTCCCGCAATATAAAACACTCAAAGTGTTGAAGAGGACATACCACTAAGTTGAACTTTCCGTATCGCGTCTGTTTCTGCATAAATCTGCTGGTGCCTTTGTGTTTTAGACTCATTCGTTCCTGCATCAACAAATAGGCTATTAAATCTAATTAAAGATTTATTTTTGATTGTAAACTAATCAAAGCCGAACCATTTTGACACTTACTCAACTCTAACTCCAATTATAATAGAACTGACATATGCGTAAACTGTTATCAAATCACAGCATTCTAACGACCAGCAATATGTCTAATATTGTCTATGCTCAATGCTCTTCACAAAAGGCTACAGAGATTACAGCACGAGTGTTTAAAATTAATCTTGTGTGACATTTGAAAGACCAGATAAACAAATGTTTCTGCAAAATGACATCTAAATCCATCGAAAAGTTTTAGCAGAATGCATGATGGTGACAGACAGACAACAGACATACAGACAGACCATGCAATGGAAAAATGTGTAGCAATAATTGGAATTGCTTCCAGCGAGAGCGATTCCGCCTATTAATAGAAAGAATAAAAAGAATAAGACGGAAAATGACTAGGCAAGGAAAAGAAGATAGAAAAAATCCTGCCTACACCTTTCATGAAAGCGAACTAAACCAACAACTTGCCATTTAACGTGAATTGCATGTATCACAGCATTTGTGTGGAAGAAAAATCTGGCAAACCTGAATGCATTGTTTCTCAGCTTTATGAACCCAGTTCTGATAAACTTCCGGATCCTCAGCTGCCATCGCTTCTAACTTTTTCTGTTCCTGCTTCTGCCGTGATTTCCGCCGGCTTTTGTGAAACCTACGACCACACCAACCATACTGTTACTTATATACTAGCAATTATATTGACACCAAAATTGGGTGTATTAAACAAGGAAATAAAAAGAAACTCGAACAGTTCTGTCATGCTAAGAACAAAAGCAATGTTGAAAGTGTCGAAACTATGTATGTTGACAAATGCTGAAGAAACTAGACAAAGAAAAAGTCCTAAAAGACTCGAAGGAAAAGTGCAACTTCAAGAGTATCTGCTTGTCCACGCCAACAGGCTGCTCAGATTAGGCATCAATAATGATTAAACATTGAAGGGCACAAGTGGCCAAACCATGCATAAACAAGAAGCCCAGCTGTCGCTAGGATGGGGCCGACCATACTGGTTGTCACTGACCTTAAAGATTATCCAAGGTCGATGATTTTATGTCATCTGAAAGAGCGCATGCCACTTCCTATTAGTGATTAATAGTAACCTAGGCCCTACCTTGCATCATTTAGCTACAATAGCGTGCACTGGCCTTCAAGGTCATCCAAGATTAATGATATGCAGGTAATTTTAAAATCCATATGCGACTCCTATTAGTGATCAATAGCAAATTAGGCAATATCTCGCACCGTTTCCGAGATATGGCCACGTATAGCTTGAAACATTTCCATTCCATAATGCGTTATGATCCTTCAAGGTCATCCAAGGTCATCGACTCATGACAAAGGGCTTACAGTTTAGCAGTTAGCCCAAAAAGTAAAGCTTATCCAACAGGGCCCACAGTTTTCCACGAGCTACAGTTGCCCTTTGCTGTGGAATTTTGATATTTCCACAAAACTTCGCCAGCGATTAGTCACTGATTCACCAGTAATTAGTACGATCATTGATGCAAATAAATAATGTCTAGTAAATGTCTCTGAAGTCAAAAAATGTCTTTTAACAAAGCTCAGCATCAGATAAACTGGTGTAAACAATTTTTAATGTCTCACATCTTACAGAAGCTGAGTGGCATACTGAATGATATGCAACAGTTCATTTCATAACAAGCGTAACAGTAATATTTTACTAATTGCAAATTTTAAAAAATTGACAATTTCTTTGTATGTTGCCAGCATAATGCCAGCCTTCCAATAACTGAAGTTTCTGAACAGGATAGAGCAAAGTTCACTCACAAATGGAATGCAATGGTGAGCCCCAGAATTTGGACGTGGTTCCTAATACTCTGCAGAATTCATTTTTCCTAACTTTTCCCTGACTTTCCAGGACAAAATTGATCGTTTTCCCTGAATGATTATTCACGCAAAATACCAATGTCGGTTTTCAATTGCTTGCAATCACACTAGAAACAAGGGCGGTGGAACAAATTCAAAAGTGGAGATACAAATAATCTTAGAGGGAAGTAAGCAGAAAAAATTTTGAACTGTTGTATGCAGTTTTTTCTGCATATTTGCTAACTCTTGCACCGTGGTACTTTTACATTCCCTGACCGTAGGAACCATGAACAACAACACTGTTAAACAAATAAAGAGAGCATGCGGACTAATTAAATATCCAGTCACTTACTTACCTTTTACTCTTAATCTTTCCCTGCTGTCTCAGCTTAGCGGCAACAAATGCTGCCCGGGAACGATCCCTTTGTAACTCAGCACGCTTCAGCTGAGCCTGAAATCCACAAATACTCACTAATAATATGAGCAAAACTACAGAACTAACAGGAAACGTCATCTTACTCAAAGCAAACACCAAATACAGAATCAACAACTCCCATTTTTACTTCATCTTCTATATTTTAATTAAAAAGCGTTTTTGAAGCAGAAACCTAGACCATCTAATGCCCATGTGTGACTTCTAAAATCTACTCAGAAACTATCAGCAAACTTTAAGCTATAACACCAGAAAATAAGCGTAACGTCGTAACGGTAGCAGAACCTAATTTTCTGAGGCTCTTTCATTCAAACCATCATCTGAGCTTAAGAATAAAGACTCAACTAAAGATAAAATGATTAATTTGCGCAAGTCAGCCGATGTCAAGTGCCATCAGCATGCAGTCGCCAGCCACAAGAAAAGTAGCATCAGTTTGTTAGCAGTATGACAGGTTGGTGGCTTGATCTAATGGCAACATCATTAGCTGCATCAACAAAGTTACTCTACACTGAGCCGGGTTAGGACTGAGATAGGTGGGTTGTTGCATACTAAGACAGTGAATGGTCATTCACTGTCTTAGTATGCAACAACCCACCGAGGTCAACTCAGCCTGGCCATCCCTATCTGTGAGCATGCTGTGTGTGCACTTCATGTGTAAGACACATGTGCGCTGCTGTCTGTTTAAATTTACTATTTTGTTGCGGTTATAAAAAGTTAGTAACGTTGCGACGATCATGTGCGTAACATTTCAGAGACTGCATATGATTGCTCTAGTGTACTTTTCGACTTTGATTAGCCGTGTTCTGCGGTGAATTAAAACACCTTTGAAGATGTATCGATGCAGGTAGCCAGACTGGACTTTGACCTGCCAGCCATATTTCAGCCGATCGAGGCTATTGACGTTCAGTGCTGATGACCCAGTGACAAGCTGTCGGCAGATCGGCGATATGACGTCATGCCATCCAGGGAGGCCGAAGAAGGTTATTTTTAACCTGCCTGTAACGACGGCCAGTTCGTCGGTGACGCTATAGTACTGGTGGCAGAAGAGTGCATCCTCTTGCGTTGGGCCCGATGTATTCAGTGCTGATACATTACCAAACAGTCTTCCTGCATATTAATGAGCTAAAGATGAAACACTCATATTGGACTTTTTAGCATTTGTTGTAATTTCCTGTTTTATCCATGGACACAGCGCACTGAACGCATCAGAGATTATTTTGTAGGCCTAGTCTGCTATGATAGTGCGGTATATAAATGTTCAATCATTAACTTAAAGCACAATAAGTACCAATGAAATCCGGGTCATAACAAGCACACAATGCATGTGTAAACTTGCCTGGCTGAGAACTGATAGGAAATGGAGATCAGCACAAACCCATGGCCTTATGGCTTCAGATGGACTTTACATTACATTAGGACAGTAAGTTTGTCTGACCTCAGCCAGACTCATAGCTTTTAACGCCATTTCTTCTCTCCTGGACAATGGACGTTCGGCCACTGTGACAACTGGCTGGTTTTGCTGTAAGACAGCTGCAATCTGACGCCCAAGCTCAGACTGATGCTAAACACAGGTATATCATATACACACGCACATTGCATTAACAGCATCGATCATGCAGATAAACCTCGATTAGTTGGTTCATCCAATTCAAAGTCTTAATAACCGATTCCTATCCTTAACGGGACGTCAGACAATGGATAAAGTTGGCCAATTTTATCTGCCAACAAAATCCGCCCACAAAAATCTGTTGTGTGTAATGCAGCAAGAAATTTGAGCCAATGCTCACGAGATGCGCGAAAGCTTATAGCAGTTCCGGTTCAGTAGTTTAGCTGAAAATTGGGGTGTTAACGCTAAGTTAATATACAAATACCAAATTCTCTATCTGGATTGCATAATGATAGTTCCGTGGCACCACCTTGTAAAATGATATAGACTTGTGTCGCAGCCCGAAATCGCCAAAAAATCCATAAAACCCCCTATTTTGGCGTTCAAGGTCATTCAAGGTCATTGAATTTGGTGCCAATTTAGAGCCAGTGTACGACTTCCTATTAGTGATTAATGGTAACCTAGGCCCTATCTTGCACCGTTACTGAGATACAGCGACATATTGGCCAAAAATTGCAAATTTTGCTCACCCCCTTCTCATGTAGCGCCCTCGTTCGGGGTGACCTTCTTCGAATTTATGGAAAAGCTTTACAGTTCCTGAAACTAGGTGAAGGTGAAGATTTGGTCATTCTAGCTTGCTCCACTTTTGACTGATCCACCCGTGTGACAGACAGACAGACGGACGGACAGACAGAATTGCGATGGCTAAGACTCGCTGAAAGCAGTAGCTGCTTTCGTGCGTAAAAACTGGCCAATTTTATCAACCGACCGTTTTATCTTCGATGATTTTGTCAGTCAACTTTCTGTACATCAGTCAACAAATTTTGTTCACGTTGCCATGGTGGTTGTTCATAACAAAAGATGAATATTATTTATTTTAGTTACTTATTGTGTTTGTTATTTATTTTTGTTTGTTAGATGCAGAAGAAAGTGACACAATTATCATTTTGTGATCTGCATTCTGCTGTTGTGCTAGCTGATATCGTATATGATAGCAGATAAAAATAACGATTTTATTGGCAAATTTTCTCGGGCAACTAAGCCACAACTACAGAAGTCAGCCAACTTTAATGATCATCTGACATCCCCTATAGCATACTCACAGGTCACACTGAAACCCTTCATAATATTACCAAACAACACATAATCACACAAACTCCACACACACACACCCCTTCTAACATCATATATCTTTTAACCCAGTCCAAATCATTTATATGTTATGCATGCACAAATCAATATATTCTGAACCTCCCAATAGACAAGCTGACATTAGATTAGCAGCACACTACTTGTCAATTTCACGCACACCTTGTCGTCAACCTTAGAAATCAACAAATTGCTGTCTGAGAATTATATGTCATTCATCAAGTGGACAGGTTTTGACCAAAAAATTAAAAATTGATAACTTGGACAACATAACCGTAAAGTTCCTAAATGTATCGGTACTGCATGAATTTATACAATGAGTGCTAAATACATGCCTTTTGACAAAATTTAGCATATTTATAAAACTTACTTTAACTCAAATTTGACAGAAAGTACCTGTTGCGTTTGTTGAACAAGCTGTGCAGTTGTCTGGTGGACTGTGACACCAGATTCATTCAACGGAAACCTCAACTGATCAGCCTTCAAAGCAAACACTAACACTGCACATTCATTTCCCAACACGGTGGCAGAAGCCCCATACAAAATTGAGCAGGCAACATCGATATAGCAAAAACAGCGAGAGAAATAAATGAATTTACAAACAATATTTTCATTAATTCATTCATGGACTTGTAGACCATTCTTTTTAAGGATTGATGACAGCTGACAACCAGGCTGTTATGAGGCCTCTTTGGAGTTTCGAGTCTTCTACTTGTAATAATAATCTCTCCACCCTAAATTCTCAACCTAATGCAGTAAAATGTTGTCTTGCTATAAAAATCAGTGTCGACATGATGGTCTTAGCTTTCACAAAAAAATGGATGGCTAGAAATCTACACTCTGTATGCATCAGCCTATTAAGAGAAAATTCATCAATGAATACTGTAAATATAACCAAAAAAAACCCAGCGATAATATTTCAGCAATGTTAGTCATGTCTTCAGATCTGATCTGAGAAGTTCTTGAACAGTTCACGCTTGTTACTAGATGTGCTCAGTGAAAGTCCATCAACGTATACCACATGTCACATCACCAAAAGACGCACGAAAGCACAAAAAAGCAACAAAATCAGGAAGCCACTGGCACTGCCTAATGGCAACAGAGAGAAAGAAATAAAATGTATGGGCTTGGACCCTTGGGATTCAACGGCTTGGACTTGTAACTTGTGCTATGGCTGTCATTATTGCTTTTCAATCCTAGCACTTTAAGTCTGAAACGTAACAACTAACTGACACTGCACTCATGTAAAAAGGTTAACAAAAAGCCCAGCTATCGCTAGGAAAAGCCGACTGTACTGCCGACGTCCAAAGCCCAGCGGCCAAATTCCAGTCACTGAGAGAAAGCGATTTGTCAGAGATGAGACAGTTCCATGCATGCTATGTTAACAAAACGTTGTCTCGAAAGCTACAATAAATGCTAGTATAACAGCGTGATGGACAGACAGACGGACGGACGAACGATGGATGACAACTCATGCCAATAGCCTGACCTTTACTTAAGTATGATCGGCTAATAAAAATGAACAAAAACTGTTACAAACTTTGCGATTCTGTTTGACAATCGGTTCCCAGTGAGAGATATCCTTCGACGTCTTTTCATACTGCACTATCCTCGTGATCTACGCAGCACACAACAGATACTATACCACATACTACCAGTAACTGTTCCATTACATTCACAAATAACTGCTCATCGTAATTTTTAAAACTGGTATCGATAAAAGATTTTTAATAGTTTATTGACCAAAAAACCCAGCTGTTAAATTCATTGCTGTCAATGGCCAAAATACAACTTATAAATTTCACAAGGTAGTGTAGCAACAGTATCAAGGTGATGTGGGCAAAACTATAGACATTTACATCAAGATTCTTCGTGACGTTGGATGAAAAAAATTATTAAAATTGGCCAACGTTTCAAGAAGTATTTTAAAAAATGGCTTGGTTTTTTTGAGACATGCTGCAGTCAGAGAAAAAATGATTGCGATCATTAAATTTTCAATTGTAGTCACATCAGCTCAGGTGGATACACTGTCAACTGAAAATGACCCTCTTTCTAAGCAAAAAAAAAAGAAAATTTCCAGTGGTAGCAGCACTTGTAATGATTTGTGTTATTATTTCCCACACCGAATATATACCTAGCATGAATGATATGAGATAGAACAGAAGCATGCACTTGTACTGTTACAACCAGGACAGATGCCCCAAAAACCTGGTGGATTTTTTTTCAGTAAATCGACCTAAAACCTGCAAAAAACCCACCACAAACTTAATCCAATTATGGTTTCTTGTTCCACTAATAATGAAATATTTCATTATGGCTGAGTTTTTATAAATTCAAACCTACCAATTAGCAATGTTTTTGGGAAACATTTGAAAACGTTTTTGTATAATACCACCCAATTGACTGTCGTCCAGTGCTCCTGTAGCTCCGCATATAGGTCTTTGTAAATTTGATTAGTATAGTATAGTATAGTATAGTAAAGAATGCTGTTATATTCTATGCTGAAAAAAACAAACAGAAGCTCATATAAATCAACCAACTAAAAACCTGTACAAATCCTAAGATTTGGTTTTTTACAAACACCAGTCTAACCTAAAAACCTAAGAAAAAATCCTGAAACCCCCCCAAAAAACAAACTAGGCTGAGCTTACGAAAACTTTTCTGTGACCCTGCCAAGCGGAAGCCGAGATGTAAGACAAAAACCTTTTCCAGCTCATGTTTATTCAGTGGCACATCAAGCACTTTGTCTTTCTTTGCGACTCGACGCAATCGCTTCTTTGCATCAATCTCTTGCACACTGCCGTCATCCAGACATCGCATTAAATCACTTAACTCCACCTTCCCTACACCAGTCGACACATTATACTGGGATTAGTGTGAGAATGGGAATCCCATAGAAATGGAAACTGATGACAGAATTCAGAATGGGAATGGTAAAGAACGGGAAACAATCTACCGACCTGTACGGGAACGGGAATGGCACTTATTCACACTTCCATCGGCAGACAAAATGTTAGGCTTCTTCAGTGAGTGAGTTAGGTTTAACGTCCCGCCCGACACAGTACTGGTCATTTCAGGGATGGCCTTTACAGGCAAAATGCACACAAACACATAGCAATGGAACAGTAAGTTTAACCTTTACAGAAAAACCTAACATGAAACATAAAACACAGAAACGACATAAACCTAAAATTGTAAGAACTCGCCATTATAATTGTGCATATGTATGAGTAATGGAAGTTCCAACAACCTTCCCTCTTATCCTCCAGACAGTCATCAATCTCATAATGCTGTCTATTAGAGGACACGTAGCTTAGGCTTCATCAGACCAGACACAAACAACAAATAAAGATAGCAATAGCATACATTTCAAATCAACATGCTTTATGTAACTACTTATCTCCTTCACCAGCTTTTGTATTAATTAAATTCTTTCTCTTTCGAGTCCACTATCACCTTCTAATAACAACAACTGTTTAAGATGCAACAACAGAATGATCGTTCAAGAACGGGAGTGTGGAAAGCCCACTAGAATGGAAACTGGTTACATAATTGGGAATGGAAATGGGAAAGAATGGGAATGGACTCTATGGGAATGGGAGTGAATGGGAATGTAAAAAGCCATTTCCTGTCATCTCTACACCACCGGGATACACCACAAAAACTACTGACAACAGTATTCCACAATCACATATATGAAAAATTCAGAAACATGGAAAACTGAGATAAAAAATATAGTACTGGTGACCAGATGTATCACTTCCATAATCATTAATCACAAGAAACATTGCTGAATTTCCATTACATGAGCGAGCATGCACAAAATATGACAAAATACCAGAAAATATCTGTGCAGACTAAAGTTCCAAAATTTTCTACATTTTAAGGCATATGTAACACCATTATTCAATTATTTAATAAGCTATAGCCTTCCGGTCAGATACTGTGTTCACAGGAACATTGTGGAATAAATTTAACATGATAAAGAAACGTACATCAAGAAATGCTTTATCAAGCTAGAATGCCAGATCAGTCAATTAGCTGGAAAATGATAAATGACTACAAATCACAAAGTTACAGAACAATTTTCAATGCAAACAAATCTGTTAAAACAACATTTATGTAAAAAATGGATAATTTAAAAAAGTGAAATAGTGAATTACATTACCATCCACTGGAGTAACATGAAACTCGGATACATTATTCGTAGTCTCGGTTCGTATCCCAGCTTTTCTGCAAACAAAAGATTACCATCAACGAAAAAGATTTATACAGACATCAAAGGCACTTTAACCCTGGAATTAACCTAGCACACTATGTACACTGATGCATTTAAAACTGATTAGGTTAGAATACCAACTATCCTGCTACACAGAATTTGCCACTTTTTCAATAGCAGTGGCTTTAGCCATCACCAAAAGCCAGTACTCATTATACCTACCTAAGCAGGGAGGTCCAGGCTGAGTTACCCTGAAATCAGTGAATGTTTCTTAGTAAAATATCAAGATGCTGTACAACAATCAGTAAGTAACCCATCTCAGTAATAACCTAACTTTGCTGACATGCATAACAATAATTGACACCATTCTAGAGGCTAAACTTCCACCGCTATCAACACCACTGTCTATATCATAAAATACCAAAAAATTAATAAATGTACCGGTGAAAAAATATAGTCGAGCTGATATATAGCTGATGAAATAAAATAATTTTCAAAAGCTAAAATTTAATATAAACATATAAAAACTGCAAACTTGGTCTTTGCAGTAAAGCTCCTTGGTAATTCACCGAGCTAAAACAACAACCCACACCAAAATACAGATATGTGTACAGTTCAGTAATAACAGATTTAGGCTTACTTTACACAGGGTTTTCTGCAAGTGGTTTACAGGCTAAATGCTCATTGTTCAACCATCAAATACACTAATATTTATAACAAAGTTGCATACGCAGATTACATACATCTCTCATAATAACATGTCCGGAAAATAAGAGTTGGCCAATGAAATTGAAAGGCGAGGTCAAATTAGATGAAAATGAAATGAAAAAAACGTAATGGATGAGAAAATTAAGACTGAGAAGAAAAAAGAAATCAGCAAATTACAGGAAATTTAAAACCAGTGAGCTTGGTGACTAAGATGATTTGGACAAAATGAATGCAAAGACAAAGACTGGTCAGTGATTCAAATGTAAATTTGGGGCTAGAAATCCAGTGTTTTTGGCCCGTCATTCATTTGCAGCCCCTAATATAATCAAAAGTCTAATCCATATGTGTCGGTAAACAGCTATAGTACATAAAAGATACACAAGACAAACAATGAAATACAAATTAGTGCGAAAACAAATGATGCACTTCAACTATGCTGCTAACATAAAAACTGACCATAATGCCAGCAGTGGCTATAAACAATATGCCTGGGCCCAGATGCCTAACCTGGCAGGAATTTCTTCACTTTGGGGCCTGGAACTGTCACACACAGTTTTGCAGGTCCCAGGAACAGAGTTCCAGTTCACTCTAATCATTGTGAGCAAGGTCAGTTTTGCTTCAACTATTCTTTAAGAAATACCCACCTCAATATCATCATCTTCAACCTTCAACTCATCTGGAACTTCAACAAAATCTTCTTCAGCACTAGAATGCAGGCAAACATCAACAAACTGTGAAACTTGAATTTCACATATGTGCGTGGCACAAAAAATACTACTTGTATAGTATTGGACAATGTCCTATGCACATTAATACATCATTAGCCCAGTAAGTTCACTGTAGCTACATTAAAAAATGGCACTTATTAGCATAAACTGCGAAGATTGCTTACTAGGGTATATTGTACTAGACAAAAATACACAAACATAAGAATAAAAATTGCCACACAGTGAGTGTGTATGTTGAATTTTTGAATACAAAATGGTAACCTTAACACCCAATCTATCCCTCAGACCAACTTCAAGTACCGTAACCCCAAAATCAGGGTCGATGTAAAACATGCTAAGTCAATTGGCCAGATGACAGGCAACTGTGGCCGGCGTGTCGTTTGGTCTAAAAGATGATGACCTGATGACAGATTGTGGTGACAACCAGACTGCAATGATATTGGTAAAACATAAGGGAAAGGATTTCTTTATCGAACAGTAGTAAATAATAAGTATTATACAAACATTTGAAACAAAGGAAATGTGTGTTCGACGAAGCGCATTTGACCGTCGGGCCTTCGCTGTTGGGGGTCTATGGCTTGGAACTCATTATTGGACACTCTCTGTGATCCATCGCTTTGCAGCAGTAGTTATAGGATATAGGTGTTGCTTAAAAACTGTACTTTTCATGAGATACTAGTGTATTCAGTGCAATAGAGATGCTTCATGATATTGCGATATATAAAATGAGTGCTGACACTGACATCAACACTGACATCTGAGTATATAACAAGTAATTTGAGCAAAGCTCATGAGATGCGTGACAGCCTAGCAGTTTCTATTTGCACGTTGTCTTGGTCTATCTCCAATGTCCATCCATTTCGTCGCAATTAAATATTGAAATCAAATTGCCAAAAAATACTAAAATCCCCTATTTTGTGGGTTCAAGATCATTCAAGGTCATCGATGTTGATATCACTAAAAAGCTTGTCACTATTGCTTGTTATGACAAGCTGCATGTCTGTGCCTATCTGCAACCGTTTTCACGCTACACGAGCCATTAGCGGCAAAATAATCACTTTTTAGGGGAATAGCCAATCTTTGACACCCGCCTGCGCAGACCTCCTTGAACCTAGGGGGTCGGGACCTAGACTGCTAAAATCTACATTTAATGCTGAAAATTTCATACGCAGGTTGTCTTGGTCTATCTCCAGCCATTTCGTCGCAATTCAGTCTTAAAATGTGCGCTGCAGCCAAAAATTGCGAAAAATTCACCAAAAACTCTCTTTTGGGGGTTCAAGGTCATTCAAGGTCATCATCTATACCTAGCAAGTCTATATCTATCTGTAACCGTTTTTACACTATAAGAGTAAACAGCTGCAAAATAACGTCTTTTAAAGGGGAGTACATCTCTTTTACGTTCCTGTTTGAGGGAAACCCAGGGCCGGTTACGATCACCGATTGGTGAAAAAAACGTAAGAAAGTTAGTATCACCGATCAGTGATTTTCACCTTCTAGGCTAAAAACACCGATTGGTGGAAATTATACAGAAAGTTAACATCACCGGTTAGTGATTTTAACCTTTGTTGCCAAGATCACCGATCGGCGGAAGTAAGAAATAAGGCTAAAATCACCGATTGGTGAAGCTAATTACCAACGCCAAAATTATCGATCTGCTAAAATAAATGACCTGCCATACTTTTATTGCGTCATACATGTACGCCAAAAAAATTTCATGTCGTTTCCATTTGTGGTTAACTAAAGTAAGTAGGTAAAGTAAGTGAGGCTTGACTTGGCGAAAATTGGCATTTGCATAGGTTCTAAAAGATATGTATAATATCCATAATCCTACTATTTATAACACAGTTAACTTTGCGCATCTACGTAAGACGCTAAGATGCAAACTAGGTACGTTATTTTATACTGCAGAACCTATATTTGGCATTGATTTTGAACTGGTGCAAAAACTACTCGCTAACTGTTATAAATGGCCGAGCAGTGAACATGCTAACTACCTCTCTTTCGTCATTGTGTGAACTTCTGCCAAATGTCGTCACCAATGCCTTAAAAAGCCCTTAAAGTCATAATTATGAACATTATTCTCTCAAAAGTTATTTATAAACATTGTTATTTAATGCAGCATGGCCTAGTCCTATTTTTTATTTTCGATTGCACGTTGGTTTGTGTTAGGCCTATATTAAAGCAGTAACCTAACTTCATGCAAGTTTTTATTCTTAATAAATTGTATTACACACATATATTACAAAAGTACATAGGGTCGGGTATGTGTAAATATCACAGTTTCGCCCCTGTCGATGATCGTAGTTCACACGACTAGTATCACTGATTGGTGATTTTAGTCTAGCAGGTTAAAACCAAACCACCGATCAGTGATACTAACCTTCCGACTTATTTTCACCGATCGGTGATCCTAATCACTTTCGAGGAACCCCTTTCACCCAGGGGCACAAAATTGTGTCACAAAAAAACTAGAGTCCTTGGGGCAGTCCACAGTCAAAATTTCGTGATCCTAGCTTGCACCGTTTTGATACAGATAAAGGGTGTGACGGACAAGACGGACGCCTCGACGATGGCTAAGATGCGCGAAGCATTACATGCTGTCACGCGTAAAAAATGGGCCCGTCGTCTGGCTGGCACCACAACCTGTCGTCAACCTGTCGTCTTTTACCAGACCACAAGCCGGCCGCAGTGGTCTGTCGTCTGGCATGTCATGTGATAGACCGACCGCAAAATCAACAGTTGATACTATTACGGTGTCAATATTTGCATCAAACCGTAGCGAATCACATCGACACTACTAAGGAATTATGGCTTTTTCGCCCCTTTGCCGATTTGCCCCTGCCTTATTTGCCCCCTGGCTTTTTCACCCTCTGGCTCGTTCACCCCCTGGCTTTTTTGCCCTCTGGCTCGTTTGCCCCCTGGCTGATTCGCCCCCTAGCTTGTTCACCCTCTGGCTCGTTCGCCTCCTGGCTTGTTCGCCCCCATGGCTGATTCGCCACCTGTGCCTGGCTGATTTGCCCCCTGGCTGATTCGCCCTCCCCCCCGTTGAATATACTGGTGATTCATTATTGAGGCTTGTGTTTCAATTTACAGAAAGGCAACAAGTAAGTGTAGCGTCACGTCAATGATTAATAGTTACTTCAATTAACGTTATACGTGACAAATTAAATAATGAGTGATCACAGTTCACAAAGTCAGTAATCTTTGGTTTCATTGCAGCGGCGGAACTATTATATATCAATAATTCTAGCGGCAGATCGGCGATCTTGCTGTTAGCACTGGAAAATTGCTAGAGGTAGATCGGGTAGATACATTATTTGGAAGATGGTAGAATTTATATGCCTGGAAGACATAGAATGTCTACAGACCATGCCATGACACTGTCACGTATTTAAATCAGGCTTATTCAGTATTATATCAGAGTCCATCTCGAGCCAAAGCTGTTTTTTGTAACACGGACTTAGAACTATAGTGCTTTTGAATAAATTTTATTTAACGCTTAGTAATTGATAACATTTCAATTCTAACCACAGTCTTAGCAATGCAGTGAAGAAGAAATGTGGCAGCATTCTTACATTAACAATGAGATAAATGTAATTATGTAAATGGCGATCTACCGCTAGTAATTTTCTGCTCTTTAGTGCGAGATCGCCGATCTACCGCTAGCACTGACCATTATATATAGCCTATACCTAGAACGCTTAAAACTCAGCTAAGCTAATCAAGCTTCCTTTGAAATGAATTCTTACAGGTATACTTAGGTCTAGGCCTAATAATGGAAAGACTTCCGAATCGGAATACTGTCCGATCAATCTCAAATTAAGGGATAGCAGAAGTTCTTAGAAAAGGGACTTACTTTTGGGGTTTAAATTGTGCGAAAATGAAGGGGCGTGGCTAGAATAGAGGGTATAGAAAAGTAGGGGTACATCGCAAAACGGCATTCTGCCTTACACTGTCACCTCGCCTGACTTACCCTATCTTTGCCTACCTACCTACGTACTACTTACCTTACCTTACCTACCTACCTACCTACCTAGACACTTACCCTATGCGTAGTCTTATCTATCTCTATCGGGTCACGGCCGGAATCGATCCTACGACCACGCGTTTACAACTGAAGTATTATACCGATATCGCTATCGAATCGCGTTGGTAAGCGAGCGTTAAAAGTTCACCTGATCCCGTTTTTTGTCACGTCGAACTTGGTCAAACAAATTACGCTTAAACTTATACCAAGTGTTGCAGAACGTGGTACAGAATACAGGAAAAATAGGCAAACATGGTAAATTTAATGCATGAGCTTAGCAGCATAAAAAACTTGAAAGTAGAACGTGGCGACTCCTAGCGAACTACGATGAACTAATTGACTCCGTCTCACCTAGTCACGTGATCACGTCAAAGGTTATCTCAGAATGGTACTTTACAATAGAGATGTGCGGATTGTAAAATGTACTAAACCGACATACCTGAATCACGAACACGATGTAAATACAGTATGGTACTTCACAACCAGGCGCCAACGATGACTTCAACATTTCTGACGTTGTCCATCATAATGCGCTCAAACGAACACTCAACATTTCGTGAGAACTCTATCATGTG
>Ga0209367_1000933_pt1 | contig 33419 bp, 19 predicted proteins | sample WorMetLIZISLAND2_FD_187412 | JGI IMG/M metagenome (GOLD analysis project Ga0209367, IMG submission 187412) | Marine gutless worms symbiont microbial communities from Max Planck institute for Marine Microbiology, Germany - Olavius geniculatus... ... | reverse complement strand
GTGTGGGACAACCCTGCAGGAGTTAAGCCACGCTGCCCTAGATAGGCAGCGGTGGGCAGCGATAGTAAGAATGGCGTCAGACACCAACGGGCATTGAGCCCACGGTTGTCGATGATGATGATGATGATGATGTGGTATGTCTGTCTGTCACTTTGTACACTTCGCTTAAACCGTTCGACGGATTTAGATACTATTTGGCTGGTACACTTGAGGGGTCGCTGACCCCAGAGGAAGGGTAGATTTCGGGTCCCAGCTCCAGCCAACACGTGCAACTGCTTCCGACTTATGACAAAGGGTGATTAACGATTCACCAGATGGCAGCATTGATAACGATTCTACTTTTTATCAAATTACTTTACTAATTGTTTTAATATAACACTGGCAAATGTGAACCGATCTAAACGGTAGAATCTACGCGTGGATTCAGAACTTTATCTTTTACGAGCAAAATTTTAGCTGAAATTTTAGCGTTTTAAGATCTTGAGCTTTCACGGCATGACTACAATACACTGCTGTACGTTAAAAATTAGTCTGGAGTCTAAATACGTCGCCAGACCAAAACTCAAAATTTGAGAATCCCAAGCCTAAGCAAAAGCTAAAGCTGAAGCAAACATTATAACGACCAAGTTTGTATACGTACAAACAGCTTTCCGGGCAGTCGCAGTCTAACTCTCCGTTTATGAACTGAACGAATGTACCGTATCGACAGTCGTCTGAAAACAACGTCAATCGACAAACATTGCACGTAAGTGGTAAAGAATTAGTTACGTATCATTTTTCTACAAAATAAATGATACTGTGCTAACAAAAACTAAGCAACACTCGGTAAAGCACATAGGCCCTACTCTCGACAGTCACGTTTTATTCTCGTCTTTAGCAGTAAACAAGAATAATAGCAATGAACACATAATTATCAAGAAATTCATAGATTCGCGGACTCGGTAGTAAAGATTAATCTACTGGAATTAATCATTTGGAATCTATTGGAGCGTACGTGTACCTGTCGAAAAATTTTACCAAAAAACCGTTTATAACTGCATGAGCTATTAAGCTGACAGAAAACCGTATAAAAACAAACAAACGAACAAACGGAAAGCCGAAAACTTCGGCGGAGGTAACTGATGATCCAAACGACGTATAACGCTCTTTCTACGATTGTAATGCATGCTATATAAGTAAACAAGATTAAGCCAATAACGTACTGTATAATGCTTAGCGAACTAGCGCTGCCTGATATCAGTTGTCACGTGAGTCGATCAATTACATGAGTGTACAAAGCCACAGAAATCAACTAAACTGAAATGAACCAAAATGCCAGTTCCTTCGCTTTGTGGAGTTCATGCAACGCAACTGAACTGGCAATGAAAATCTGTTCAGTGCGTGCAGACATTGAACAAACGTCAAGCAAACTTTGAGCAAACATCAAGCAGACATCGAACAAACGTCGAGCAAACGTCGAGCAGACATCAAACAAACATCGACGACCAAACATCGATCAAACATCGAGCAAACGTCGAGCAAACGTCGAGCAATCATCGAGCAGACATCGAGCAAACGTAGATCAAACATCGAGCAGACATCGAGCAAACATCAAGCAAACATCAAGCAGACATCGAGCAAACGTCGAGCATACATCGAGCAAGCATCGAGGAAACATCGAGCTGGCTCGTCCAGCTTAAATATAGCAGCTCGTCGAGCCAGCTTGATCGTGTAAAGGGGGTATTAAGGTAATCGCTGCTGCACCTTGAGTGATGTTGCTCATGGAGCAGACAGGAACGATGATGTGGTTGAAAGCGGACGCGTTGGATGGCGGGAAATACGCGTCCGTGCAGCGACATTGTTCAATCACTCTACGCTGATAACACGTCTTCTCACACGCCTGAAATATTTTTTGCACTGTAACATAAATGCATGTAAACCCCAAGCGAAAAATGCCAAAAACAAGTGACAAGATATGCATTTGTCGAGCGGTTGGTAAATATCGATACTGAACAATAGGATTGATCAAAAATGCGACATCTATAAAAAGTGTACAACAAAGTTTAACATAGTTTTTTTCCCGTCAACCAGTCAGTTTGGTTTGAAACTGCAAAAAGTGAAATCTATAAAAATCAGTCATTTTACTAAGTAGTTTCATTTAATATGTGACAAAATGCGCTTACCGACGGGCTGTATTTGACCGGGTAGAAGTCGGCGTAGGCGTTGCTGGAAGAGTTGAGTGAATTGGCGTCAACACAGCTACCGTACGGCGCCGGTAGTCGAGTCACTGTTCTCTGCAAACGAACATAACAGCAGCTACTCTCTAGATTCTAGAACTTGTGTCATTGCTAATATTGCTAATATGTTTGCTTGTCGTGGCCTTCATAGAGTAAAATTTCTGCAAAAAAAATCTCACAAAAATTAACTATAGCGTTACGCTTTAGTTATGTGATATAGTGCAATGAAAATGCAGTCATGGAAACGACTCCGTTTAATTTTTGGCCGACAGTTTTTTGTACTTACTGTAGTACAATCAGGCTATTGGTACGCTTTGTCGTCCGTCTGTCCATTTGCCTGTCTGCCTGTAACGTATGTATTGTGGCTAAACGGTACATCATAAGAGTCGCCGATAGTACCGTTAAATAGGGCATCGGCATATAACGACAAGCAGAGTACAGTGGACTTTTCCTAGCGACAGACCGCAAAAATGTAATGCAACTGCAATATAAGCTTTTATGACTAATGCAACACTGAAAAACAATGCAAACTGGAGACATGCTGCAGTTTTGCGAACCGCACAAACAGCACGGTTCACGCCAGTCGGCTACGGATGAAGAAGTTGTGTCACACGATTTTAGTAGGCCTATGCCTATTCGCAAAGAAATCAGAAAATTCCTTACCCACGCCGCATCACAAAAATTACTACTTAGCCTATCAATGCTCCGCACTGCTGTAGACGGCGCTGTACAACATATTATCGTAATAATTGTGATTAATTAAATTTGACGCTGCTTCATAAAACTAAGCCAGCCGGCTCTTATAGCGCTGTAATGTCACTGGTCAGGTGCAAATAAGTATACGGAATTTGACTGATGTGATGTCGCTTGTTTCTTTGCAGCGCCCACATCGGGCAGGCGCTGCAGCAGTAGTTGCCTACCTGTACAATGGCGATTGACGTAGCATGACCGGGACTGACCATGATGCCCTCATCTTCAGGGAAAGGCATCTGATACTGAGGCAGGATGACCACGACGAGACCTGCCGTGTCGCCGGCCTCCCTCACATACTCGTACTGTTGCACGTTCACTGTCATCGTTAGACCTACCGGCGACAGTACATAAGCACAAATGCTCCCAAGCACAATAGTGTCAAAAACACAAACCTAGATACGACATAAGCACAATCATCAAGTTGTCTATAACACAACAATGGGTAGGCCTATAAACACATCCTGTAAGTGCAAAGTAAGGGGTAGTTCATAGGGCGCCGTTCATAGTAGTCATAGGTGTAGTCATACAGTACAGCATAGTGCGAACAGCGCTAATCAGTTATGGGGTGTGTTTCAAATAAGGGACGGCAGTGTATGATTTTCCAGAACAATAAGTTTTACCACGAACAAATAATAACTGTGAATCTCTTCATTCACACCTCAGTAAGTCATTTTTTGGGACCTCATCCCAACATTTATCATTTTTCGAACGCTCTTCTGCTGTACCAAACGAATGCGTACCGGTACATTCAGTTGCAGAACATTCGGTCTCGAAAACTAGTGAAGAAACAGGAAGAAACCCGAAGGGACTTCATAAGGAAAACTTGGGCTTCGTATACAACAGGCCAAATCAGTCGCAAAGACTACATCTGCAAAATGTGCTACAAGTTTTTACCAGTACTTTAGTTGTAGGCTCATACCATGCATAGAGCTATAAACAGTGCTTATACTGCATGACTTATGTTTTTAACTGCTAGTCTTATGAATAAAAAGAGTTTTTACCACAGTAGATTTGTGCTTTAGTAGAATTTTATTTTGTGCTTATGTATTATTTGGTTTTGTGCTGATGTAGATAAATATTTGTGCTTTCGTATCAGTCATTTGTGCATTGCATCACGCAGTAATCAGCAACGCGTGGCGGAACGGATATGATCCTTCCTTCAGACAACCCTCACTGACTCAAGGTTTACTATTATGTCATCTAATGTTCAAAGTTTATTGTGTGCAGTTTTTGTTTGTTTTACCTAAGCAGATTCAGCGACCACAAAATCTGAGGCCTTTTGTCAAAAAGCTTCTGTTTGAGGTTTTATGGTTGGCGACTTATTCGACACTCTGAATCCTCGCTCATCACCACTCATTCTTTTGTAATCTTTGGATCACATCCGATAACATTGACTAAACATATGATTCGTCTAAATCTTGCTATTTTTGCATTCGCAAATTTTGATTTTTTCCTTTTTACCTTGATTTCAATTTGGTCAGTACCTTCGCTTCATCACTCCAACTGAACCTGACTCACTATACAGCTCGCATTATAGTAATCTGCCAAATTTTCATCGTCGGTATCTTCAACGTGTTAGTGCTTTTGCTGCACTTAATCCTACAAATTCTGTCACGTATAATCTTATTCTGAAATCTCTCGTGGCATAAATAAATAAATGCAAAAATGCAAAGATAAAACCAACAAAATACATTATTTTAATACGAGGTCGGGAAAATGTGTTCTCGGCACAAACGCGTAGATTGACTTACCATGCCTCCTGCCGCTTTTAGTCGAAGTTTTGAGTTTGACATCTGAGTCCCAGCCGGAGTTATAAGCGTAACAGGTGCCGTGGATTGGATTGAAAAACTGAGTGAAATCCCTGAAGCAATACAACACGCACACAGTTTTTCTTATTCTCTTACAAATTCTATCTTGACATGCGAGTAGGCTACGGTGTAAATTTTTAACAAGCACCAAAACAACTTGGTAAACAGCAAAATCGATAATCGATACTGTCACCTGGTAAACCATAAATCAGTTTTCGTAAGTCAGAAGGAATTGCAGATTTTGGCTTGGGGCTTAACACTCAAAATCGCTTTTTCTCTGCGGTGAGCGACCGCCATTTAACACAGTGTGTCGTTAGACTCGACAATTATGCCTGTCAAATAACATCTAAATTTGTCGAACTGTTTAAGCAGTGTGCACAAATATGACAGACGACTGGTGAACCACGTTACGGAGAAATGTGTAAGAATAATCGCAATCGCTCGCGCTGCAAGAGCGATTTCGTTTAACAACATTAACAACGGCGTCGACTTTATCAAACAAAAGTTAAATAGAATTCGCAGGAAAATGTTACATTTTGTATACATACGTGTCCATGTTGCATGAAACGCCATCGTAAGTGCACGAAAGTATGAAGTCGGCAGCCGTGAAGCCAAGAGCGGCTTGTTCAGAAACTGGTAACGCTGCCAATGTCTCCGTCAACTGTTCTTTCGCCGCAAACTCTGCAGTCACCGCCAGTCGCTCAGCGAACCTGCTGCCTTCCAGTTGCGCTGGAGGCTCCAGATTTGGCTCGGTCGGTCGACTGAATTCTGTCGGTGATGGCGGCGGCTGAGCGGCACAACGAGCCGCATCAACTAAAGACTCTGGACCACACACCCTGCACGATGACGTCACTGGTGATGACGTCACGTCGTAGCAGCAGCGGCAGCAACAGTGAACTGACGTCATTATCTCTGTTGTTGTCGTTAAAGGCACTGTTGTCGCTTCATCGAGCGTTGTTGTAAACACAGTTGTAGTCGTAATTTGTTCAGTTGTCGTTGTTGGCTCTTGTGTCGTTGTTGTAGTAGGATTCGCTGCAGTCGTTGTATCTTGCGCTGTTGTTGTTGTGGGTACGGCAGAAGTTGTCGTAATGGCTGTTGTAGTTGTCGGTAACAAAGTCGTTGTCGGATTTTCTGTTGTCGTAGTTGTCACAATTGTGGTCGTATCCACAGGCGTTGTCGTTGTTGCAAACGTTGATGAAGTCAGGGCGGGTGCAATAGTATCAGATGTTGTCAATTCTGTAGTAGTTGCCTGCATAGTAGTAATTTTTGTAGTTTGCATTGGAGTAGTGCATAGTTCAGTTGTAGTTGTAATTTGTTCAGTTGTCGTAGTTAGCTTTTGTGTCGTTGTTGTAGTAGAATTTACTATAGTCGTTGTATCTTGCGCTGTTGTTTTTGTGGGTACTGCAGAAGTTGTCGTAATGGCAGTTATAGTTGTTGGTAACATAGTCGTTGTCGGATTCTTCGTAGTAGTTGTTGTTTCCTGCTGCGTTGTCACAACTGTTGTAGTATCCACAGGTGTTGTCGTTGTCGCTAGCGTTGACAAAGTTACGGCTGGTGTAGCAGTGGCAAGTGTTGTCAGTTCTGTAGTAGTCATCTGCGCTGTACTAGTAAATTCAGTTGTAGTCGTAATTTGTTCAGTTGTCGTTGTTTGTTTTTTTGTCGCTGATGTAGTAGGATTTACTGTAGTCGTTGTATCTTGCGCTGTTGTTGTTGTGGGTACAGCAGAAGTCGTAGTAATGGCTGTTGTAGTTGTCGGTAACATAGTCGTTGTCGCATTTTCTGTCGTAGTTGTTGTTTCCTGCTGCGTTGTCACAACTGTTGTAGTATCCACAGGTGTTGTCGTTGTCGCTAGCGTTGACAAAGTTACGGCTGGTGTAGCAGTGGCAAGTGTTGTCAGTTCTGTAGTAGTCATCTGCGCTGTACTAGTAAATTCAGTTGTAGTCGTAATTTGTTCAGTTGTCGTTGTTTGTTTTTTTGTCGCTGATGTAGTAGGATTTACTGTAGTCGTTGTATCTTGCGCTGTTGTTGTTGTGGGTACAGCAGAAGTCGTAGTAATGGCTGTTGTAGTTGTCGGTAACAAAGTCGTTGTCACATTTTCTGTCGTAGTTGTTGTCACAACTGTTGTAGTATCCACAGGTGTTGTTGTTGTTGCAAACGTTGATGACGTCATGGCAGGCGTAGTAGTGGCGGCAGTTGTCAATTTTGTGGTAGTTGTATAAAAAGTAGTAGTTTCTAGAGTTGTGGTCGGCAGATCAGTTGTAATCGTAATTTCCTTAGTGGTCGTTGTTGGTTGTTCTCTTGTAGTTGTGGGATGTTTAGTAGTCGTCGTCTCCAGCGGTGTTGTCGTAATTGCAGTCGTACCCGTGATGTCTGCGAAATGTTGTTACGCACGTTGTTAGGTATATTTTAGAGCAAAGGTTAATGATAGTAATTAAAAGCAATGCGAATGCCGGGCGGTCTATTCGAACGTAAAGGACAAAGTTTAGCCATTTCACAAATTCACGAAATATTTGGCCCATTTTTGGGCTGACCGCCAACCTGTAAGCTTAAAGGTTGGCCCTTTGTCATGATTGTCGTCTGGAAGTCGTCCGTCCATCTGTCACGGATGTACTGTGGCTAAACGGTGCAAGATAGGGCCTAGGTTACTATTGATCACTAATAAAAAGTAGCATATGCCCTTTCAAATGACATAAAAATCATTGACTTTGGATGACCTTTAAGGTCAGTGACAACCAGTACGGTCGGCTCCACCCTAGCGACAGCTGAGTTTCTTGTCAAATATAGGTTGCTTACACGTATCGTTGGTTATTTTGCATGTGAACCGGTTGCGCTGACTGCAGCGTCTGTCTCTGAAGCCGTTAGTCGTATACAGCACACACTGGTCCCTGGTGTTCGGCTCATCCGGATGCCACCAGCGGTATGCGGATGGATTGCCATCCAGCCAGAGTGTTGGAGAGTCTTTCTCGTTGTCTTTTTTGTACAGCGCAATCCAGTGGTCACGAGACGATCTGCAGACGACAACAGAAAGAGTGGTCTATAGAACGTTTTCGCTGCATTATAATTTAATGTATTAATGTAGTTTTTTTTCTCCAAACAACAGCTGGCTTTACAATCACATTAGCCAGGTTGTTGTCAGTAGTAAATTCATTATAAGGAAATTACGACCATCTGAAAATTCCACATTGCAGAATAAGCAATGTCACATACTGTAGCTGTATAAAACATTTTATCTTTGGCGAAAGTATTTTGGCACATCTGTTGCAATTAAAAATGTAAGGTTAGATTACAAAAGAATTAAATTCAAAACTGCATAAGATACATTGACCTTCTGGCCTTAATTTTCGCTCTTGTTAGTTTTCCATACGAATAATGTTTAATGAGTGAATTTTCAGTACTAACGGCGCCAAGTACGATACGAAACTTTTTTGGACGGGGAATTATATTATTGGCATGGCGGCGCTGACGTTTGAATTTATAGCCTAATATATCTTAGATCGCAAGTTTTACTTTTTACCCCCAAGTCTTCGGCCTTAACGGTGAGCACACCACAGCGCCTGTGTAGTACAATGCTACTATTTCGGCACCGTAGCGCCAGTGACAAATAGTATCTCATCTAGCTATAATAGGGTAAAAAAGCGTGACTGCTAGACTCATCTTTCGCAACAACAGCTGGTGTCGCAATACATGCACCAGTTGCTAATGGCATCGCAGCGAAAAGAAATAAAATAAAAATTAGGTGCAATTGCCCCTCCCCTAAATTTAAGCTTTCCGGAAAAGTTTTGCACAAAACATTTTAGTTTAAAAATACATAATATAGAGCTGAAAATTTCGCTAATTTGCGAGAATTCAGAAGCAAATTGAAATTATGAGCACCTGCATTTCATCTGTCAAAAATTTACAGCTGTCTGTCGGATAATTGCAACATTCTGCCTTCAACCCTTTTTACGCACGAAAGCAGCTACTGCGTTCAGCGCGTCTTAGCCATCACAATTCTATCTGTCTGTCCGTCTGTCCGTCACACGGGTGGATTAGTCAAAAACGGTGCAAGATAGGATCACCAAATCTTCACCGTCAGCTGCCTGGAAAACTCTAGTTTCAGGAACCGTAAAGCTTTTCCATAAATTCGAAGGGAGTTACCCCGAACGAGGGCGCTAAATGAGAGGGGGTGGGCAAAATCTGCGATTTTGGCCCATAAGTCGCTGTATCTTAGTAACGGTGCGAGATAGGGCCTAGGTTACTACTAATCACTAATAGGAAGTCGTACACTGGCTCTCGACCTTGAATGACATTGAACGCCAAAATAGAGGGTTTTATGGATTTTTTGGCGATTTGGGCTGAGACACAAGTCTATATCATTCACAAGGTGGCGCCACAAAACTATCGTTATGCGATCCAGATAGAGAATTTGGTATTTGAATATTAACTTAACGTGAACACCCAAATTTTCAGCTAAACTACTGAACCGAAACTGCTATAGGCTTTCGCGCGTCTCGTGAGCATTAGCTCAAATTTCTTGTCTAACCCACACAGGGTCACGAGTAGAATTAACGTTTGTGACAATAGCTTAGGTTATGAATACAGAAAAGCTGTGAATATGGGTTTAACTGACGAAATGCTGAGGACAAAGTCCATCTCATCTTGGTCATTGATGCTGGCTAGATCGCCACCCATAGCCTGACATTCAGCCCTCGCTCTGGCTTGATTCAGTCTCCGCGTCGACACATAGTAGCAGTTGTCACTGTATGAATGCCATTCTGTTGGACACGACGTGTCTGGAAATAATGAAAATTATACATCGATTACAGTGCATTCGTGCGGATAAAACGGTGAATGCTTTCGTCCATAGTAGTTTGACACTTAACTGAACCGAACTGAACTGAGTTTATTAGAACACTCTTGCAGCTCGAAAGCTGAACAGCTAAATAATACGGTGATACATAAATAACAAAATATGCAAAACATGCAAAAATGTCCAAATAGAAAAAAATAATATCTAGACAAAAAATACAGACAAAAAACAACAACAACAACAGTCACAGTAGTCTATGTGAAGTGAAATGGCATAAAGTATTTGATAGTCATAAAAATGATCCCTCTCAAAAACTCCCCCAGACACCACACAGCCGCCCTCCTGCCCCCGACGTCCCCCAGCTTTAACTAGGTATTTTAGGTATTAGTAGCTATGTAGTTAGATGAAAGTGTGTGTTCACAGCATAAATAATAAGAGAACAATAGCGTCAACCGATCCCAGATATTATCAATGCAAAAGATGTAATCGTTCGATGCAATGCTAGTAGATGCTACGCGATCTGTTTCTGCAAAAGGATTTAACGTTTTGTTGTTTTTTAGTATTAGTCTACATAAGCTTTAACTTATATCAGACTGACACTACCGGTTTAGTCTAGTTCTATCAATGTGTTACATATGTGATGAAATCCGTTGCTAAACAGATGTCATCGTGCGAGTTGGTTTCGGAGTTGACGATAACGGCAACAGCTTGTACAGGTGCAGGCCTATGACACTGACGATGAGAAAGGTCACTGGAGTTCTCCACGTATAGCTAAAAATAATAATCTCCGTTTGAAAGCATTAAAATCTGCTGACTTTACTTTTGTTCTGTGCATCAGCTGCTGGCCCATTTGTAAGCCTAATACATCAATCGATGTTCCATTGTTAGTGCACGAAAACGCCACGACTTCAGTGCGGCTTGACGGTTGTCTACACTGTGGGCCATAAAAACGTGCCACCAACTTTTGCCCACATTTTCGCTAAGTAACGGCAGCATAGCAACAAGTAAAGGTAAAGGTGACAACTTAATTGACACGCGTCAGCAGCGTATGCTGAGAAGCCCATCGTGATGAACGCACACGGTGAATATTCTTTAAAAAACTTTCTCAGATATCGGCATTAGACACAATCCATACACCTTACGAACTTAAATCGATGCTGAACATTTTGCTGCTGATGCTGTACTCGAATTATCTCCGAAGGCTACAAAAAATCACTCAAATCGACAAAGATGTTAGATTTTTACATACAGTGGCATCTTACAGTTATTATGGACTAGAGATCATGCGTTCGTTCTAAGACTGAAAAATCGACCAGACACTTTATGTCCTTGTATAATAATGCTGGTTTTATCAGATTTATGAAAAGTATGAATAAAATCGCATAATTGGTGCAATAGAGTGCGGTACGTCACTACGTCCGCTTAACGTCATCCAAGGTCGTTTATTCAGGTTCGTCCGTCGAATGACTCAGTTCATGTGGGCACAATTTCCGATTAGTCGTATATGCTTTAATTCTTTTCAGTGAGATTTTATCGAACAAATCACGTGCTGCACTGGGTTTTTGATAAAACGCGAGCGACCGCAAGAACTAGAACAACGAACGTGGCGAACTCTGGCGAACCCGTAACAGATGGGTCTTCACAATACAGCCCGGTAAATTTCGCTGTGGTCGACAGAGGTCGATTCGGATAGCGAAAGTACAATGTAAGAATGACTCAAAAAGCACCGAGTCATCAATCATCATCGTTGATTGTGTATATGTTAGTCACGACGAACTTGAGAATTGAAACTTATAGCGTGTTTACACGATCGAACAAACATCGAGCAAACATCGAGCTGGCTCAAGCAGGCCTATTGGAACCCAACCCCCTGGCTCAAATGTAGACTAGGCTTAGGCTCTTAGCCCACAGCTGATCACGTGTTATATAGGCATTCCAATTACAACCCGCCCGCCCTCCTAATTAGCATGCTAATTACCACAGAACGTCGAGCTAGCTGCTTGATGTTTGCTCGATTGTGTAAACACTCTATTAGTAGATTCTGGTGACTCAATGATAATTCAGGGTTCAGGCGCCGCGTACTGCCCCGAGATGCGACGACGCGACGGTTGCAACAGGTGTCAGAGACCGCGTCGCTTGGAAAGCTATTTAACTCTGACGACCGGCGACTTAGCATCACTGAAGACAGCTCAAGCTACTTCGACGTTACATCTACAGAAAGTTTTGACGCAGAAGACTTATTCGCAGGTGTATATTTGAGAAATTTTATAGACCAGCTTTCAGAATGTTTCCTCTATCAATGGCATACATTAAGGTTAAACCTATACTTTCACGGCGAGCCATGGGAAATAGTTTTCTCTCGATTAGATAAAAATGGGAATGTAAAGTTTATCTATATACAAGTGAGGTTCGTTTTTTCTATGCGTAAAATGCAGTCATATAGACTGCTTGGTGTATTAGTTCATTCCTTTGTGCGTAAACCATTATCGGCAATTCGTATATCAGAATGAGTGGATAGAGTGAGAAACTAGTTGAAATGATAGGTGAATCCAATATGTTCAGCATGTTCGTTGTGAGTTATATAACGTAATTAGTTGTAATTAGGCTAGCTTCACCTATGCCATATGTTGTGTGCAGCGATGAAGTTCTGTGCTCTGGTTCTTGTTGCCATGCTGATGGTATCAGCAATCTACATTGGTCTTGCAGACGCCAGCGGCGGACCATGCAGTAAGCATAGCTGTTATCGCGTACTGTGCTCAAATTAAAACTGTAGGCTTAGATGTTATTCGTGTAAAATTAAATCAAACAGCCTTCACGACAAAATGTATAAGTTTGCTCTACTTAGCTAAGAGGCATATGACATAGGATGCCGTTTGTAAGTCATCATTGACTGCATATGCTTGGGTTTGGTTGACAGATTGATCTGTTGGTAGAAATTCGCGTAAGAAAATTATGTCCTAGACTCGAGTAGTTCGCGCTAAACGAGGTCGGCTCTCGCAGTGCAGTTCACATTTAAACAGCGCAATAGTCGTGTGTGTAGCTTAGCATTTTACAATGCTTCTTATTACAACGGCTGCTAAAACACTTTTGGCAGCTTCGGAAAATCAGTTTCAAGCAACTAAGCAAAAAAATTGAACTAAAATAATTAGGCCTATATTTAATGCACAAAAGAATAACATTTATCGAAAAAAACAACGTTAATTTTGATTTTAAAAAACAGTTGTTACAAATCGCTACAACATGGCGCTAGTGTTATCCGCACGTAGAACATAGCTATTCATTTTTTTGTCAATTTTTTTGTCGACAAAACTTCAATTATCTGTAGGTAGGCCTAATAAGTGATTGATGTGTGTGGCGTGCAGAGAACCGTGAAGACTGCAATGGCAACGGAGCGTGCATTAGTGATACGTGCCACTGAAGTTCGACTTACATTGGGTTGAACTGTGACAAATTGGCCGGCTCCGGTGGAGAATAAACTCCAGCCATCCAGGCTTCTCCGCGCAGGTCTTCCAGAGATCGTCATATAATTTGTTTGCACTGTTGTAATAGCTCAGACATGTATACTGTGATCACGATACAATTACTGCACTTGTCTTGTAAGCTTTTATTTTACTGTTAGTTAGTTGTAGCTGGTACGGAGTTGACACTCGTACATTTTTACATTTCCTTATGTTGTTTTCTTTACCATTTGTGGTGATTAAATATTGTCCAAAATTACAACATTGGCGACATTTCATAATGATTTTGTTTTTGACGAACGCAGATCTTACTTTCTGTGAGCCAATATCATTCAGCACCGTCTGAAATTTGCTGTTCTGATATTTGTGAACTTCGCTGCATTCGTCCTTGTTCTGATGACAAAGCAGCTAGCACCAGCGCCACTGAGACCTAACTACCGTAATTCTCTGTAGCGCAATTTTATTCACAGACGTCAGACAAGGTATTCCTCGATAGTTTTATGCCATCGTTTTCTCGCTCTGTTTCTGGGACAGCGAGAGGCAGCGTTGACGTCGTATTTTAACGAATGTTTGCATTTAATGCTGTAATGTGTTATTTTAGAAACTGCTGGAATGGAATGACACGGTTAATGCGATCGTACAACTTACTACTGCACCAAAACAACTTCTTCGATAACGTTGCATCAGCCTGACGGAAATATGACTTATTACACTGCAATTGTTAGCGTTACTTAGGGCCTATTATGGCTAGTCAATAAACGTCTAATGACGCAATTAATTTAAGCGAGTTGATTGTATTGCACACGTTGACGCACACGCACGCGCGTGAACTACGAGTACGTTCATGCTAACAGTGGCGGATCCAGAAATTTGGAATAGAGGGATCGAAAGGGTAGGGGGTAAGGTCTGGATATGACCACTTATAGCTTAAAACATTCCACTAAAAATTGCGGCCAAACCGCTGCAGATGGAGACATGGTTACTATTGACAGTCTATAAAAAGTCGCCACCGCCCTATCCGCTGGTACCATCGCAGACTCCCAACGACTTACCGTTTAACCATAATACCACACGATTGGCATTGCATAGTGCGTTATGATCTTTCAAGGTTATCTAAGGTCAATGGTTTCATCTCATTTCAAAGCCAATATGCGACTTTCTATTAGTGATCATTAGCAGCATAAGCCCCATCTTGCACCGTTTAGCCACAATACATCCGTGACAGACGACAGACAAACAGACGGACGACAACTCATGCGCTACGACCCCAGCTGGTCAAGCGTGACTGATGACGATGATGATGAGATGATTAACGCTGCCTGTGATTAACGGCTGTTGCACAATGACGTTCTCAACAGTCACATGCATGCTCACATAGCTATCACCAGAGCTAAATTTATAACTTTTTGCCGAGAAGTATTCTATTGCAATGTTTCCAACAGATCGATTTTCTTCTGCAATTTTGTCAACAAATTCGTTTTAAGCGCGATAGCAGAATGCTTCGCGCGTCTTATCCATGGCCTGGGCGTCTGTCTGTCTGTCTCTGCCTGTCCATTTGTCTGTCACACTGTTGCATTGTATCAAAACGGTGCAGGCTAAAATCACAAAATCTTTACTGTGTGCTGCACAAAACACTCTAGTTTATCGTGACGAAATTTTATGCCTCTAAATGAGGGGTTTCCCCTCGAACTAAAGCGTAAAAAAGTACCCCTAAAAACGTTATTTTGCCGCTATTGGCTCTTTTAGTGTGTAAACGGTTGCAGATAGATAGAGACATGCTGCTTATCATAACAAGCACTGGCGAAGGGCTTTTAAGATTTATTAACATCGATGACCTTGAACGACTTTGAACTCCCCAAAAAGGAGTTCTTAATAAATTTTTCGCAATTTTTGGTTTTAGCGCATAGTTTAAGAGTGAATTGCGAGTTTGCGATGCTGTAGCTTAAGATAGATCAAGATAACCCGGTACGAATTTTTTGCATTAAACGTAGATTTTAGCAATTTAAGTCTTGACCCTTTAGGTTCAAGGAGCCTTGCGCAGGCGGGCATCAAAAAGGGGTACCCTCTTAAAAAGTAGTTATTTTATTACTGTTAGCTCGTCTAGCGTAAAAACAGTTGCAAATAGGCACAAACATGCTGCTTATGATAACAAGCTTTACTACGGACGAGTTTTAAAATGGTGTCAACATCTATGACCTTGAATGACCTCCAACCTTAAACGATAGGAATTTTGGTGGCTTTTTTCAATTTTCGGCTGCGGCGCACATTTCAAGAGTGGATTGCGCCGAAATAGCTAAATATAAAACTGGACAACCTGCGTAGGCCTATGAAATTTTTAGCATAGAAGGTCCATGTTAACAATCTAAATTTCGATTTCTTAAATTCAAGAAGTTTTTCGTACGAGGTTACAAATGTGGGTACTTCTTCAAACCGCACTATTATTTTCTTGCATGCTGTACACGATTGCCCAGGTGGCAGCACCGCCGCTATCGCGCGTCACGTGAGTTTGCTAAAATTACTTGTTCATATCGCAACGGCTTAATTTCATGCCATTTTTATTTCTGATGACGTCACCGGCAAAGCTTGATGACAAATAAATTTTAAAGATATAGCTTATTATCAGGCTGATTTTTGTTAAAAATGAAAAAAGTATATTCGAATTTTAAAAAGTTATTCAGAGAAAAGTGCAGTTTTCTAGAGACAAGGTAGACATCGTTATTCACCAAATAACCCGTAGCAAACATTAAAGCTTAACTAAGTTTTACTAAAAATTAATTTATCACATAAATTTTTAGACACAAATTTGAACGCAGACAATAGGCCTATACAGAATAATTATGCAGATAAATTTATCGGTTTGATTGACGACTAATTGCTCTTAGGAGTTTTAAGCCCAACTGTTCTTGACAATATTTTACTATTCATGTGCCAGAAGTCTTCGACATTTTCATACCAGATAAACATTCATTTCATTTATTCATTCATTCATTTATTCATTCATTCATTTATTCAAAGTTTAATAAAAACAAACAAAATGCTGATACGCAATAAAAACAACTCAAAATCAATAAAACAATAAGAAAATAATACACTCATTACACATCGTCAGTATAGAGCTTTCTTACCATGAGGTTTTTACGCGCGAATGCAGCTAGACTGCTTTAGCGCGTCTTAGCTATCGCAATTCTGTCTGTCCGTCCGTCCGTCACGTGCGTGGATCAATAAACAACGCGGTGCAAGCCAGGATTACCAAATCTTCATTATCGGCTGCCTGGAAGACTCTAGTTTCATGAACCTTAAGCTTTTCCATAAATTCGGAAGGGGATCACTCCGAACGAGGGCGCTAAATGATAAGGGGTAAGAAAAATTTGCGATTTTTAGCCAATACGTCGCTGTATCTCAACAACGGTGCGAGATAGGGCCTACTGCCTAGGTTACTAATTATCACTAATAGAAAGTCGTACACTGGCTCTCGATTGCCACCGAGGCTGCGTGTAAAATTTTCAGCATTAAACGTAGATTTCGATGGTCCAAATCTCGGTTTTCTAGGTTCAAGGATACTTGCACACGAGGGCATCAAAGAGCGGTACCCCGTAAAAGTCGTTATTTTACCGTAGTTGGCCAGTTTTTCGTGAAAACGGTTGCAAATAGGCATGGGCATGCTGTCTGTCACAACAAGCACTAGTGACGAGCTTTTCAGCCGTATCAACATCGATGACTATAAACAACTTTGAACTTTTGAAATAATGGGGTTTTATTGATTTTTGCGATTTTCGGCTGCAGCGCACACTCTAAGAATGAATTGCGACGAAATGGTTGGAGATAGACTGACAGTTTGCGAACAAGAACTGTTATAGGCTTTTGCGCGTCTCGTGAGCATTAGCTCAAATTTATTGTTCTCATTAGTGACAGCAAAGTCGACGAATTTAGCGGTAGCAATAGATAATTTGCAGCATTCATTAACAAATTAACAAACAGAAAAACGATAGTATGGCGTTGTGCTTACATGACGAGTCAGACTTGTGACCATGACGTTTTACAATTTCGGAAGTAGTTGCTGATGGGCATAAATGGGTAAGAGGCTAAGTTGATCTTAGCACACAGTGGGTTGCTCAAGACTTGTTAATGACCGGCGGTGAAACTCGAAGTTCGAACCACAACGTCAAAGTTACGAGTCTGACACTCTAACGACTAAACTGAAACATCTGGCGCAGATCTGCTTCATAGCAGCTGTCTCTTTAAACACTTCAAGAAGTAATCTGAACAAAGCTCACGTGACGCGCGACAGCATCTGTCCTGCCATCTGGACAAACAGTGTACAGCGTGCAATAGAATAATATTGCGTCCTAAAGAAGTATCCAAAATTGAGGCCTCTGCACGAAAGACTGCTTGAACCTAGGATGTTGAAACGCAGAAACGCTGAAAACGCTAAAAATTTTATTGGCTGCAGGTTGTCCGGGTCTATATATAGTAGTTATTTCGGCGCAATTCACTTTTTAAATGTGCGCCGCAGCCAAAAATTGCAAAAAAACCATTAAAACGCCTTATATTAAGTTTTCAAGGTCACTTAAGGTCATCGGTGTTGACACCACTAAAAAGCTCGTCACAAGTCTTTGTTACCATAAGCATGACGATGTCTGTGCTATCTGCAACCGTTTTTACGCTAGACGATCTAATAGCGGTAAAATAACCATTTTACAAGAGTACACCTATTTGACGCCCCCGTGCGCAGGCCTCCTTAACCTATTAGTGCTTGAATTATTTTATAGTTTGCCGTCAAAGTAAATGTCTCATTTTTGGGGACGCTAGGCATAAGTGGGTTAAACTAAAGATCACAACATGCACTGCTGAAATCCACGTTTAATGCAGGAAATTTTATCTGCAGGTTGTCTTGGTTTATCTTCAGCCATTTCGGCGCAATATATTTTTTTAAATGTATGCGTAGCAGCTCGAAATCGCCAAAAAATCACTAAAGCCATTTGTTACATTTCTTGATGTTGTTTTCTTTACCATTTGTGGTAAATAAATACTGTCAAAAATTACAACATTGGCAACAATTCATAATGGCCTTGTTTTTGACAAACGCAAATTTTACTTTCTGTGAGCCAATATCATTCAGCACCATCTGAAAAAGAGCTGCAGGGTGTGACAAACACACGGCCGACGGACGAGACGGACGGACAGACAGACGCCAAGGCCATAGCTAAGAAGCGAAAGCATTCTGCTGTCGCGCGTAAAAATGCAATAAAAAGTGATCCACGACAAACAAGCTGGTACCTAGATTCACAGAAACAACATAGCCTAAGAAAAAGAATGAAGAGGAAAGAAGCAGGAAGACAAAGAAGCGCAGATTATTTCCACAATGCGTTCTGCGAATCCATTTGCGAGTTATTGTCAGCTAACTTCGAGATTATCGAAAAAAAGCTTATGAGTCGATCGCTTGCGTTTATGATCCTAACAATAAATATTAAGAGAAATACATCGCCTAAGCGATTTGTCAATAATTATTTTGATTAGTATTTATGGTTGCCAGGAGCGTTAAACATGGCCTATGACTGGGACAAACGACGGACTTCGATGTAACCGGAATGTCGTAGGCGAGTTCGATCTAGCGACGTTCGAACTGCAGTAACAGATGGGACTGACTTTATTCCACAGCCAACACATTGATTTTCGCTATAGACAAGAGGTCGCAACACGAGTAGGGAAAGTACAATGTGGGAACGCTTTGAAAAGCGCTGCTTTGATATCGTCGCCCACTGATCGTCGAATATCGGTCACTTCACACCGAGCTGTCAATGCAAAACCGCACGCAATGACTTGATCGCCGTGTACGAAGAAGCGGCGATGGCAACAGGTGTCCGACACAGCGTCGCTTAGAATTAATAGCACTATACGCTACAATGAAACTCATAGTGATATCGACAGGATATATCCATTTTGGAAAGCCACGCGGCTCGATGCAGGACAGCGCCAGGTGGCTGCCGAAAAGCTATAAAATCTGACCACCGGCAATGTGGCACGATTGAAGACAGCTCGAGCTACTTTGAAGCTATCTGAAGAGAGTTCTGACTCGAAAACTAAATTGCAGGTGTATGTCTGATAAATTTCAATGACAGCTTTTATTGCCAAAAGTTTTTATTAACGACATAAAACCCGGGCTAGTCCGCTGGAAATATGTTTCAAATGATTAGTTCCGGATGTGAAATTTTTACGTAAACGTTTACTCTTTTTTCTCCTAAGCATAATGACTCCCCCCTGAAAACATTACCCTTGCCGGTGTTCAAATTAATATCATAACTGTACCAAGTATCCCAGTAACTGACTGAAGTAAGAAATTCGTTGAAATGACAAGTAAATTCAACGTGTTCATCATGTTTGTTGTGAGTTAGAACGTGATAAGCTATAATTATGCCATATGTTGTGTGCAGCGATGAAGTTCTGTGCTTTGGTTCTTGTTGCCATGCTGATGGTGTCAGCAATCTACATTGGACTTGCAGACGCTAGCGGCGGAGCATGCAGTAAGTACTGATTACTTTTAGGTCTAGTTATTACGCGTGTTCGAACAGTAGCTGTAAATATGGTATAAGTTCGTTTCATGTGTCGCTGTTCACTCCATGTCGGCAGTTTCATATGGCCGCCATCTGCAGTACGCTGATATCAACGATATGGTGACACTAAAGACCAGACCAGAACTTGTCGGCTGCTAGTCCATCAGCATGGAACAGTTTGCGGATTGTGAAAAAGATTGTAGTCTAATATATCAAGATCTCAAAACCAGTTTTTTCTAAACGAAACTGGAGCCGCATAGTGTAGCCTAGATTATTCAGAAAACCGTATCGTAACTGTATTTTTGTAACTGCAGGGATGTCACAAAGAAATGCTGACTGCAATTACAACGGTCAATGCGTCAACGAGGTGTGCAGATGCAGCTCGGGTTACGAGGGACCCAACTGTGGCATCCTCGTCGGCGCCAGCGGAGAATAGTCAACCCACGTCTCTCAAGGTTATCTACTTGGCACTACAATTTTATATAGCTTAACCCGTAAAACGTAGATTCCTGGGCATATCTTCCAGATGACTTCTGCGTATAAATTAGTTTGAGATTTGTCCGAAATACGTTTGATTTATTTTTTCTTGTTCAGTATGCCTAGTATAATTTTGATTACACTGAAAAATAAAATGTGGGTTTTTGTGACCATTCGAATCACAACCGCGGAGAAAAATGGTGGAGTAAAAACAGAAAAAGTCTACGAAATTTACGTGACCCGACACAAAATCTGATTGCGTAATTGCTTGCAACATTCGTGCTTTTGTTAAGCCGTAGAGTCTGTAGGCAGGTTTTGCGAACACCGCTTTTATGCAGACGACACACGTCATTAATTTTCTTTCGCGTAGTTAACTTTCATTCCAGAATCCGATATAATCCATCCACAGAATGTATCATTGAGGTCTCGTTTTGCACGACAGTTAATTTTTTGTTATCTAATTCGACATTAGCAACAAAATATGAATATGCATTGTTCAGCTGACTTTCGAAATATTAATTGGTCTGTTTTTAATACACCGACGTTCAGCGTCAGGCACGAAAATTTAACGAATGTTTGCATTTATTGCTGTATTTGTGTTATTTTAGAGGCTGTTTGAATCGAATGACACGGTTGATGCGATCGCACGACTTAGTACTGTATTGAAAACAACTTCTTTGATAGCATTGCGTCCGTCTGACAGATTATTAGCATTAGACAGAGCCCGTGATGGCAATTAGTCAATAAAAGTTTCTTATAACAGTTAATTTCCATGAGTTATATTTTTCACGATGACATGCACGCATATCGAAAATGATAGTAGGCCTAACGCTTACAATATACAATGCCATGTTTAGTGACATAATTGCGCTTCCTCCCCGCAAAATTTCTAAAGCGGCCCTTGCCTTTTGCAGCCGCATAAACGTGCTTTCGAACATTTGTAGCCTGTTGCAGTCCTCTCTTAGCAAGCTCTGCTGAAGGACCTCAAGGCCATGGTTAAGCTTACATGAAAAGTAAAAATGTTGGTTACGTGTAAAATAAGTGTATTGTTTTTATGTAACCATGAACTATCTTCAGTACGTTTTCAAAAAGTTAAAAGCGTGCTGCAGAATTCTTTATTTTACACGTAACCATGCCCTGAACATGACACTGACTGTTAGTACACATAGCATATCTCAAGTTCTCAACCAAATAATAGGCTAACCCTGTTAGCAGGAAACGAGACAATAGCTGAAAAGCAAAAGCATAACAAAAAACATGAAAAACATAATTTGCATCAATTACAGACACCTGTCACCACTGCTGGGATTAGGTCTAATTAGAAAATTTTTTATTAATTAAAATTAGGATTAATGTATTAAAACGCCAATTTATTAGTATTAAAATTAGCCAATAAAAATGCTAATTAAATTAAGTTAACAAAAATAAATAAATTAATTAGAATTTAAATTAAATGGGTCATAAAAGCAGTCTACTAAAACGATCATATGCCAGCGTGCACATAAACTCGAGAAATGAAGACATAGTAATAAAAGTCAGATTTACTCAAACCAAACTGCACAACACAAACCCCCTAAATACTAAATGCTACAAATCTTCGCAAGATGGCTAGGCTTATAGATATTTGGCGCTCGATCTTTAGTCAGCCGCTCAGCTAATTAACCAAAATGATTAAAATCACAATCAGAACTAGTAGGCCAAATTGGTCAATAAATAACGGTTGGAATTATCACCTGCAATATGCGAATTAATCAGAATTATAAACAACAGTTTTTAATTAATCGGCATTTAGCATTTTATTGAAATCACTCGGCTTCATATCTCAGGACTGCAGCTGTCACTTAAGGTATTTCGGCCTACAATTTAAATTAGATCTAGTATCTGGAGCACATTCGGTGACATACCGGTTGATCGTTTCTTCCTGCGTCTGACATTCCGAGCAGCGGCAGCAGCAGGAGCAGCAGCTTCGAGGGACGATTTCTTCACTGGACTCATGTTGCAGATGGCGACAGTGGGAAAGACTAGTTGTTGTTTGTGATCGACGGTCAGCTTCACGCTGATTGGATAGCTGAGATACTTCCGGGTCAGCTCGACAACGTTATACAACAGCACCGCAGCCATTGCTGTCATCACAAGCAGCCAAAACGCTTTCTTGAATCCACCTACACACACAAACACACGTACATGTCCACTTGTGATGTATCAGGTAAAAATAGATAACCCCCCCATTTAGCATCGCCCTTTCACAACAGGTTTGGCTTAGTTGGTAACATCGTTGGTCGCATCAACGAAGTTAATCCACGCCGGACCAAGTTAGTACTTGGATGGGTGACCGTCTGCACGCGGGCAAACCATCTCTGTATATAACCAGTCACCCAGATCAACTCAGCCTGGCCATTCCTCCGCGGGTAGACGCATGAGCACCAGCGAAAGCTCGGACGTGAACAGGCACACAGCGCGATGTACTATCCTTGTGGTCTGGCACTGTAAACGCCAAAGAAACGGATATCAGCATTCAGCACCACACTGTGGATCTTATGGCTTGAAAAGGACTTTACATTTCACAACTCTTAATTTACGGGCGTGGTGCTCGTCTTCGTTCTCTAGGTTTTCAGCAGGAGATGAGCTTATGTACTGTTTACAATTAGTAAATTATATCATTATGACTAAACTTGACCTCTCGTCTAAGACCAAATTGTATTCTTTTGACATAATTATTTCCAGCAAATCGCCACCGAGATCGGCTTAAGTTGCTCTTAACTTGGGTCTCAATTTAAGTCAAATCTCTGACAAAACGGCTGTGCTTTAAACGGTTAAACCAAATTGTCGTGCAATTAATTGTCTACAGTACTGATGACTGAGAAAGGCGTGATTGCGAGAAAGTTGAAGTGAAGAGTGAACCTCTGGCTTGGTAGAAGGTGGGAAGTCCGTGTGCGCTAGAGTTCTCAAGCAGAGCGTCTAGAACGACGCGATAGCTATTCGCCGGATCATGTTTTTCATCCAAATCCACATAGCTCGGCATCATATAGCGATAGCCGCAGTTTGTACGTCTTCCACTCCGCACATCCGGCGACCAGTCCACTAACTTCACTTCCATCTTCTGTCAGTCCAGCAGCTATGTTGTCATCTGCATCATCATCAGCGCTAAAACACGATCATTTTCATACAATATGCTAGTTTAAAAAAACGCCGAAACTGTTAACTTCGTTTTTATCTTTTTACTAAGGCTACTAAACTGTTTTTCAAACTAGGTTTGTAGTTTTTGTACCCGAGAGCCTCAAAAATCTATTTTTTTTTAGTTTTTAATGTTTTATTCATTGTTGAGAAGTGTAACGAAAGTTGTACTACTTAGTATTAACTCTGAATCTGAACTGTGATTTATATGCAATCTACACTATAGGCTACAAAACGAAGTGACAAGGAAAAATGCTGTATGAAATAATCAGAACTTTTACGACATGTCTTTTTTGCATTTTTTTGTGTCTGGTTATTAACCTTCGTACGTAAACAAAACTTTGTAATCGAAAAAGTTAAAATTCATAAAAAGCAAAAAAAAACTTTTAAAAATCTAGTTTTTTGTCACTGATTTTTATAGTTTAAACAATGATAACTATTAAACTACTAACGTCCGAAGACTGACAATAGAGGCTTACTAAAAAGCCTAATTATTTTAATTAAAGTACTAAATTTCTTTTATGTTGACGCGAAACATAAACGGTATGTTAGTTGAATTAACATATTCAGCGACAGTTTAGCAAACTGGGCGGTAAGAATTCTGCCAGACAGACTGCACTAAAATGCACAAGAGATAACAAATCAGCTAGTTTTCTTTACTTACAAAACGCCCAGGAATATTCGACCAATGTTCAGAATTTTGACAAATATTTAACAGTATCTGGAAGCTCGAGTGTGCTCGGTGGCGCGCAAGTCTGTCAAGTTTTATTATTTCTTGCCTTTAGAAAGCTTACAATAAAATAAAATAAAATCTAGATCACAACCGTGTTAAACGCTACAACTATAGACGTTTCGTAACAACGATAAAATATCGTGCCACTAATGTACACTGTAGGCTACACTGATCACGTGTATTTTACCTCAGCACGCAGGTGAATTTAATATATGATCACTGTTAAAACTATCGGCGTCGGCACAAATCTCTGTCAAATGTTTATACCGTCTGTTTACCAGTCTGAGTCTCGACCTGAGTGGCTGGCGACACCACACGGCATGGTGTGCGTTTCGATTGATTTTGATTGACTGATTGGGCGAGGCGCGATGGCGACTGGCGAGCGACTTCATTGACTGATCATCGACACCTGCCGACGGTAATCGATAGTTCTGCTATCGATCTTTTCTGCCACGAGCTTCCGCTGATGTCTACTTTCACACAGTGCCGCCACGGTATAATGACGATCCGTGCACCTCTTTTGATGCAGTCGTAGAACGATTCGTGCACTGTTCCGCGATCTGATGGCGTCCTGTGTGAAATGGGCAGAATCAGAAAATATGTTGCAGATGACTTGGTTCTCGTCACATGCATAGTTGGTGGCGTAGCATAGTGGTTAGAACATCGGTCCTGGCCGGCGAACTTTCCCTATCCTGCGCTAGACTGATGGATGGTCGTTTGACCACTTTGTGGGTACGGCGTCCGCTATCAGTCAACCAACAAGGCCAATTCAGCCTGCCATCCCTCCGGGATCGGCTAAATGAGTAGTAACCCATTTATATGGGTTACGAAAGGTGGGGACCTTAGTATAGCTGACTGTGGCTGCCTGGCCTGGACGCTGCGCCAGCCTGTGTCTGCAGGCTGCACGCCGTGGCTGTGCGACCGGCGGCTCTGGTTAGTGACGTAAACGCATTAGAGGCATGTACGCGTAATGCGCTATATAAATTGACGACCTTTACCTTTTACTTTTTACATACGTTGCCAGTGAGTTCTGACGCTGTTAGCAAGCCTATAACTTTGCACTTTTAGTTATCAGTCGGCTGCAAGAAGTAATCAATGAAGCAGCACTCGTGACATTCACTCTCCTGTCCTCCCTGCGCTCAGTGCACGGATCGTCGTAATACAGCCATCAAATCAACCGCACGAATCGTCCCGTGATCGCCGCCACATCGCGCCACGACAACGACAAGCAGTCAGTCAGTCGTATTATACGAGCACCGGGCTTCATCGACCAGCAACTGACGACCGCCCAAGTCGACCTGTACGCAGTGAACCGTCAAAACGTCTGTCACCCACTGAATGCCTGCAATGCATATTATCCGCACGTTATGCATACGCATGTCGCAATCGGTCGTAATCAATGCACTGCGAGCTCAGACCAGAATCTGCTCCGTCATCTCGATGGCATGTTCAAGCCTTTAATATGGACCAGAAACAAAGCAAACCATTTTTTCTTCTAGTTTTTTTTGTTTGTGTCTTATTTCTGGTTCATGTGTGCGAACAGCGTAACGTTGTTCGTTCATTAAGCTCAAAGTTGGGTCAGTCGATTGCGATTACATCCCGTCACCACAGAGCCTTAATTTGTCTACCGAACACGGCATTATGTATTCTTTTACATCACTAAATCGAAAAGCTTGCTTCATCGATCGAGATCGTTAAAAACCAGTAAACCAATCGGTATCAACGACGATATCGATTTACGCCGATAACAAATGCTGCACGTTGCGTAATTGCGCTTTTTACATTTCTTGTTATTGCCGGCACCAAACACGTTATGCGGTCGGTTTCTTTGTTTTTTGCTATTTTTGGTCTGTTTGTTTGTAGCAAAAACAAAATTATTTTTGTACAAAAATTTAAAACGTTGGTTTGAAATCAAAAAAAAACTTTCCGTTAGATTTATCATTTGTGATTTAATACAAATTCGATCGATGACTTTCCGTTACACTTTCCGATGACCGATTCAGCATACTTGCAGTACTATTCAGTTTATGCTCATCGTTACACAAACATGCACTGTTTTACATTATAATGTATCAAATGTGCTCTTGATGTAAAGAATTAATTTAAAACAGTGATCACATTATTTTGCCAAAAAGTCGTAACATTATAACGGAAATCTTCAGAAAATTGTCAGACTTTGTTAAGTCTGATGCAATTTGTTTCGATCAAAAACTTAAATCTAACAGAAATATAAAAGTTGTCTCTATTAGTTTATTCGTCTCAAAACTCAAGACACTTCATATTTTACTGCTGTTCGTTTTGTAGTAGGCTTACGTAAAAACGTACTTTCATTTAGGGCTATGCGTAGGGCTAGGCCTACGTTCAGTTACATTGTATTTGGTTCACAGACTCACCATCGTATAGGCCTATCCCACGCGTGGATGTAAAAATTTCATTGTGCGAGAAAATCCATGTAAAACAAGAAAGCCGTGCTATCGTCAGGAAACGGCGCGATGATGCAATCAAGTCTGACAGTGCGTAGACTACAACAGTGTCAACACATTTCTGCCTCAGACAGTGTGGGTCTGTCTTTATTCGAATTTTTCAATTCTGTTTTGTGCAATAGAATGCACAATGGCCGTTCTAGGTCATCCAAGGTGACTAATTTCTGTACCAATCAAAAGTATGCAAGCAACTCACGTACAAAGACCGTGATGATTTACTTTCCATTTAAGTCTTTATCCTCATAATTACGTTTGTTGACATTTCGCCTTCATGCAAATAATAATTTGTTTGAGTATGGCATCATGCCTAACAATTGTCGGTGCACCGATTAACGATAAGGCTGTTATATCTGGTGACCATTTCGTATTCAAAAAAGTCAGAACATTGTAGGCTTAACTCTAAACCTGTTTTTTTAATAATGCAAAAACCGAGCTGGGAGTATATATCTAGCAAATACAGTATGATTAACTATTGTAAGCTAGTTGCCGTTTGATGAAAAAAAATTATTAAAGATTTTTAAAGTTTTGTTCTAAAAATGATTTTGTCAAATAACTAGAATGAGGCATCAGAGTTGTAAAGACTGGTTATTATAATACATGTTTATAAATTTTATGTACTTTTTAATAAAAAACCGTTATTTGTTTAATTTTATTGTTCTAATGTTTTGTATTTAATTAAATTCAAACGGTTAATGCAAAAATAACGTTCGCGTAAAATAATATATACAAAAAATAAATTACAATGTTACTAATAAAACAATAGCGGATTTTGTATTTAGCTTACTGTCATACCACGCCAAGTCTCGCAGAATAGACTTAGAGCCTATCTCAGTTCTGTGATGACGAAAAGTTGTCCAATATAAAGCAGCTATATGCTAAAGCAAATGCATTCAGTCAATACGTCAAGTACAAAAGGTCACGTTTTTATTAGGCTCTTGCGAACGCTCTTTTCATTTTCCTTTTGAACGACGTTTGCTACATAACGCATTGAAGCCTATCGTAATGTATCACATCGAGGGTAGGTTGTGATAGAATGGCAAAACGTCTCATCCGTTGTCGATAACATTTTAAGAAAATTGGAAACAACTTACTACGCCATGCTTTTTTCGAACTTATTCCCAGTATTTTTAATGTTCTTGTAAAGTTCGGTAATAAATAACTCACAGATTTGCTTGCGATATTTCCTTTTGTAATTAACTCGAGTAGCATTATGAAGAACTTTGTAAACTGTAGTTCGAACGTTTTGCCCACAGGCAGATAGATACGATGTTTTGCCAGTCTGCCGTTGATATGGTCGGCTATAGTTCAACGGGATGACGTCGTGACGAGCGGCGGAACACTTGGACAAGGGCGGCGCGAAACTGCGAGCTACAGAGACAGTAGACGACGAAGTTGACAGCAGAACAGAGCGCCAGCAGCGCGTCACTGAACTCCCGTACGCCCTTCGCCAGCTGGTTTCGCTCGTCGACGTACCCGACACGGAACCCGACTGACATGACGGCGTCCGGTAGAATACAGACGACGAAGACCACGACTACGACGACCAACATTACCGTGACGCTGCGGTTCTTGGCCGCTCGACGTCTCTGTCGACGCTCCTCCCCACCCCCGCTAGTGTCCGTCGTCGTCTGGGTGCCCGTAGTCCGCAGGGCGCTGACGATACGCGCGTTGAAGGCAACGAGCACGACGAGCGGCACGATGGACCGCAGCAGCGCCAGCGTCCACGTGTAGACGCCGGCCGACGGCTGCGCGCGACCCAGCTCGGTCAACTGCACCTCGTAGAGCGTCTCGTTTGTCACGGGATGTCGGCAGGCGGTGCGATGGTAACGTAGTGCTGACGGGAGGGCGACCAGCGACATGGACGTGACAACACAGACGGCAATGACCGCCGCTCGACGCACGGTGCAGACGAGGTGAGCTCGAGTCGCGTGACAGACGAAGATGTAGCGTTCTACCGCCACGCTGACGATCAACCACGCCGTCACGCACGCCGTCTGACATTGCAACACACGCACACACACTGAATAGAGCTCTACGTCGACAACATGGGAAAAATGTTTTGACAGAATTTCGTCAAATTTCCACCAATTTTGATAATTTTTGGCACAAAGATAGCAAAAAAACGAAACTATGTAAGTTTTAAGGTGCACTCATTCTCCATCTTACCAAATTCGCTCCGACGCACCACTCTGTTAACAACAATTTGACGAAGTTCTGAAACAAAAATTTTCACATAGTTAGGAATATCATGGCAAACGACAAAAACGTCGACAGTGTAATCAAATACAGCACTGTCCGACGGTATCAAAATTTAATGCAATTCGAGGTTTGAAAGGTCATAACTACAATATTTCGTATCAAAATATAACGTCGTGCCTATACGTAAAAATGTACAAAACACTTGTTAACGGCAACATTTAAGGACTTGCACATCGAAAACACGAAAAATTAAAAAAGATAATATTGCCCTCATCATACTGACTGTGTGTCAATGTGCTGCTGAATAATATCACCTTTTATTAATTTTTGCTCTTTTCGATGTGCAAGTCCTTAAATGTTGCCGTTAACAAATGTATAAACGTATGTTTGTACATTTATATTTGTTGTTTATTAGTAAAGTAACGTTTTCCTACAGTTGATCAGTTACGGAGATATCTGGCCATAGATGTTTTACGATCACGATCTTGACCGTTTGGGGTCATGTGACATTCAAATGGCAACAAGGGTCGGTTGTGGTGGAAGTAGATTGGCCTCATTCAATAGCCAATCTCCCAAAACCTCCCATTAAACGAAAAGATCTTGTAGATATCTCTTACAGAATCCGTATTATAGCCCTTTTGTCTCAAATTTTGTTGCCATGGCAACAAGGGTCGGTCGGGGTAAAATTTTGTTGGCAGTATTTGAAGGCCCAACCCCGAAAACCCCCTACAGACGCAAAGATCTCGCAGATATCTCTAGCAGAAGCCGAGTTTTAGCCCATTTTGTCCAAAATTTAGTTGCCATGGCAACCAGGGAGAGTCAAAGGTAAATTTGAATGACACTGTTAGATCGCACGTCTCCGAAAAACATACCCTAGAACCCAAAATTACGACTCTATCCTAACACAGCCGAAGTTAAAACCATTTAAAAAATTGTTTAATTTTTGCCATAAGCGCCATTTAATTTTTTTTGGAATTTTTTTTCGATAAATACGTTAAATATCAATTTCAATTTTTTTAACTCTTAAAAGGCACATCCTTGTGCGAGACTGTGTCGTTTGAGCCGTCGCGCGCAAAAATCCGCCGAGGGTCTGACCTGTAGGTAAGTTTCTAAAAAAGTATATACACTGTGTCTCAAAAAACATCCTTGACTTTTTCGACTGTAACTTGAAAACCAATTAACATATTTTGATAATTTTTAGTACGAATATTCCTCACACAACTTGCCATCAAATGACAGTTCAGTTTCCCACCTCACCCAACGTTTGTTTCTGCACTACCTGGGAAAAACACAACCAGTGAAATATTACTTTCTCATCCAATGCGATATAATTGCTTAATTAACATAGCGCGTAAAAACACATTTTGTTCACATTTCTGACACGTTGGCTGACAATTCATCCAGTTGTCCATTCAACAACTGCCTGCAGTAAAATTGCTTGAAGTGGTGGCCCACTATGTGAACACAGGCAAGGAGACGTTTTCTCCACTTATTGACAGCTGTATCGACAAAGTTCTGCTTCAGACCAACCCAGGCTGTACCAGTCGCTTCTTGACTTCACAAATATTCCCAAACTTTAAATAATAAACACACTGCTGCATGACAGTCGAACCTTGTATTAGACTGGCTGTTGGGGCCCACAGATTAGGATAGATGAAATTTATCGACGTTTTTTCATTCATTTTAACACGTATTGTGCTTGGTCTGCTTTCCCAGGTAGTGCAGAAGCAGACGTTGGGTAAGGTGGGAACTAAAACATTTATTTAATAGCCAGTTGTGTCAGAAATATTTCTGCCAAAAATTATTAAAAGTTGCTAATCTTCCTTCAAGTTACGATCGACAATGTCGGGGATTTTTTTCCGGGTTTTCTGTTTATTTCAACACATATTTCGCTTGATCTGTTTTCCCTAGGTAGTGCAAAAGCATACATTGGGTGAGGTGGAAAGCTAAACAGTCGTTTGATTGCAAGTTGTGTCACAAATATTCATACCAAAAATTATCAAAATCTGATAATTGGTTTTCAAGTTATAGTCAAAAATGGCGGGGATGTTTTTTTGAGATACAGTGTATATAGCTACAAATATTTTTTTGCATATATTTCACTTATTTGCCGAGAAGCTCCCCTTGGTCAGATTTACATAAAATTTTGCATGAGGCAACCACGCCAATTTTTTGTCAATCAGATCAAAAGTTTTGATTCTGTGGGGGGTCGAATTTTTGGCTTTCCCATAGGAAAGAGAAGTCGCCGTTAACACAGGGCCTGAACTACCGTTCAGCCTGTGATTAATAAAGTCATTACCAAAGACCGAGCTAACTCGAAACAGAAGCACTATTCAGATGGGTAATTGTCCACTCAGCACGCAAACAATCACCCAGATCAACTCAGCCTTTTATCCCTACGAGGTAGCTAAATCAAATTCCGGCGTGCCTGGCTGAGGCTGAGCTTTGTGCTTGTTTGATCCCATATAGCAGGTGACGCTCCACAGCTCTGAGTTGGTTTTGCAAAAAGAACTACAGTGTACTGTGTATGGACATCTTTAACCTTTAATATGCAACGTGAGTTTGAGAAGAATCGATTGATCAAAATACATATAATATATAATACAAAATAATATATTGTCAATCATACTAAGACCTGATTGAAGATGTAGTGTGAGGCGGGGTAGACGTGAACGAGCATTCGGTTGGCAGCCGGCGGGTCGGTGACCAGCAGTACGACATGGCAGAAGTAGAGTAGATCGTTGAGAAGTTTGATAAGGTCGTTGCCGGCCATGACAGCCAGCAGGACGTTGTAAGAGGTCTTCATCGTCGGCCGACTGAAGACGACCAGTGCCAGGCTGTTACCCGTCAGTCCGACCACACAGATGACCGGGTAGACAACCAGCCCGGTGATGAGGCGAGACAGCTCGTAGAACTCTGCGTGCGGTGCGGGGGACTCTGTCGCCGAGGAGACGTCACACGTCATGACGTCATCATCGTCCTCCATTTTCATTAGCGGCAGGTGCGCGCTCGCTCGCTGGAGTGATCACGTGATCGACCGTTGATACGTCTGTACACGTCATAGACACGTCATATACACGTCAGCGAACAGACGCCAATATTGATCGACCTGTCGCAGCAGTTTTCAGTCATGCGATAAACGGCTGCAGACTTCATATCGTAAAAATTATCAAAAAATGTCGCCAATAGAATAAGCGAGCAGCAAGTAAGTTTAATTTTATAGCGCAATTAAAGCAACACATGTCATAAGACACTGTATTGCTGCTTATGGAGTCTATAGAAAGCAGTATGCGTTAAGCTGGCGTTTTAAGTCGTACAGCGAATAAGAAAACTGCGTTCGACGTTGTGTTAAAATCAAAATCTGCAAATAAACGTCTTAATAAGTAATTAAAAAGCTCAGCCACAGCTATTGAGCATTTTGTTGTATGACGTTTATGAACATAAGCAAACCAGTTAGTTCACAGTTCACAGTCAGGTTGATAACAAGCACATCGGTATCATTACCTGGCGAATAAACTTAAGAAAATTCAGCTACAGACTGACAGAGAGACAGAGAAACCGATGATAAAATGTTCCGCATGCGTAAGTAATTATTATGCGAACGCACTGCATGTGTCAAACACAAAACGTTGTTGTTTTGTCATCAAAACTCTTTGCTACATTATTCGAATCAATCGCATGCGGACAGTAACAACAAGACGCTGTAGTGCTATCGCGCATCCATTTCGTCGTAATTCGATCACGAGCCTGTCCGGTCGCTCTAGTCACGGGAAAATCAAAGAAGTGATCGCGCGGAGGAGTCAACGTCTGTTACTTGCTGTAAGATGAGAGAGAAAACATTGGTTACTGAGCCAGCTAAGCAGATCATAACGCGCCATCCCTGCAGTAATGCACGCGGTGGCGTACCGAAGACAGCCTACTGCAGACAACGTTCTATAGGCCTACAAAAGGGCAAACATGATAAATTGTGCTTCTTCAACTGCGTCAATAATCCGTCGCTTTTTATTCGATCGGCCGACTGCCGGCTTATGCTGTGCATATCTTTTTAAAACGCCCGCGATTTATGCAGTCTATGCGAGCTGCAGCACAAATCAAAAACACTCTGTTTTGATGCCTTTTTTCTCATCGACGTTCTCGCAAAGGACTTCCAATCGGCTCATAGATGCAACGAGTGCTGATCGTTCACAATAAGTTGGGCCTATAACTTTTATTTGCTGCAATGTACGATATTGCATATTTTTGCAACCGTGCTTTATGGCGTCGGCTATGTGGGCTTGTCACACGCTGTAATAAACACTGCAGTGTAATTGCGGCGTGTTGCACTGCCGTTGTCGATCGCACGCGTTGATCTCTGCGGCGAAAACTATATTACAAGTTCAACATTCCGCTGCGACTTACCATTTCACAGTCATGCAAATTTTTTTGCCAACAGTTTGCGCGAACACACATAAAGCAACGTCTGTTTTATTACGCGCGACAGCAGATACTTATCGCACTTCTGTCTGTCCGTCTGTCCGTCTGTCCGTCTGTTTGTCACACGGGTGGATCAGACAAAACGGTGAAAGCTAAGATGACCAAATTTCCACCTTCGGCTGCCCGGATGACTCTAGTTTCAGGAACCGTAAAGCTTTTCCATAAATTCAAAGAGGGTCACCCCGAACGAGGGCGCTAAATGAGACGGTGAGCGGGCAAAATTTGCGATTTTTAGCCAATAAGTCGCTGTATCTCAATAACGGTGCGAGATAGGGCCTAGGTTACTATTAATCACTAATAGAAAG
>Ga0209367_1000932_pt1 | contig 33428 bp, 16 predicted proteins | sample WorMetLIZISLAND2_FD_187412 | JGI IMG/M metagenome (GOLD analysis project Ga0209367, IMG submission 187412) | Marine gutless worms symbiont microbial communities from Max Planck institute for Marine Microbiology, Germany - Olavius geniculatus... ... | reverse complement strand
TTTTGACTGCCAATAATTGGCGCATTGTTGCCGTAAAATAATTTTGCCAAAATCAGGTGTTGTTTGTTGGAGTTACGCAAATGTACAGCAACAGCGAGGTTTACTTATGTAACGCCATATTGGTAACGGAGATATTTGTTATCGATATTCAACAATTAATAATTTTGCTAAAAATAATATTTTTCAAGGAAATTTGGTAATCGCTTGAACAATTTAGTAGAAAATTTTATTTAGATTTGTTCATGTTTGACATTTTTATTGCACGATGATTAGGGGATTACTTTTTCCACACAGTGTAGAAGATCACTCTGAAAGCGAAAGCCTCCGCCATCACTATGTTAATTTAATTCGTTTAAGTGTTCGCCAGGTAGCAGCAATATATTTGACAGAGGTTTTTCTTATCTTGCAATGGCAAAGAATCTTTCAGTTCTATGATGGATCCAAATGCTGATCCGGATTATCATTAAAATGCAATCGTCTGTTAGTTGAAACAAGTCTAACCTTTTTTAAAAAAATTAAGCATTATTAACATGATTTTAGCAACGCACTTGTGTTGTTTTAAATTACAGTTTAAAAGTTTTGCCTCTAAAGTACTACGCGTACGTGTAGTAAGCTATCATCTTTGACGGTTTTTTGCAAACGATCTGCAGTTTTTGGCCCACCAATGTTAATTTTAACTTTGTCATCAGATGCATGAATCTAGCTCTTAAAAGAACTTTTTTCATAAACTGCTGAACTGCAGCCGCATAGACCAACTGGACAGTCGAACGTTCAAGCTCGCTGATATAAGTAAGGCCTTTGGCCAAAAGCAAAAACAAAATGGTACCAACAGAAGTACAAACGCACCTGTCGATGACGCGTTTAAACCGCTCGCAGTAGTCGTCTTCATCGTCATGTTTCTGTCAAAGTACGAAGAAACTATATAACAGCGTTACTAATAAAAATACATTTTACAAATAAATAAAAAAAAGTTGAAATTTTTGCCGAAATTTATCCAATCCGATAGCAGTGCTCACTGTTCGCTGAGAGTGCACACGAAACGTTGATACCTAACCGAAAAATGTTATAATTGGTTGGGTGTTGTTTTTAGGTGTTTTTGTGCTTTTTGTCTCAAATAAAGTTGAGTCTTTCTACAGAAATAAAAACGATATTAGGGTAGCGGATAACCTCAGAGGGTCGGCGATGGTATACCGTTGGCTAGGGCGTCATTTAGTTAGTTTTAGCGTTCCTGTACGCTGTCCAGTCCGCACACTTCATAGTAACCGCTGCCAACTGCGTGATACGACTTTGCTGAACGCCATTAAAACCTGGGGTAGTTTGCTTTAAAGTAGAATTTGGAAGGCAAATATTTTCAAGAACGCACAATCGCCTACATTTTGCACGTGCTACCACAACTGTGCTATAAAACGCTTACCGCATGCCCGACAACGACGAGAAAATATCGCTTTTCTGTCAGCTGATGCCAATCTAGCAAACCACATTGTAAACTGCATGTCAATCACAAGCAAAATAATGCCGAATTAAGCCTACTGGAAACTAAATTTAGATTGAGTGTGAAAGCTATAGTTCATATTTCAACGCATTTCAATTTCCCTTATCACGAAAGTTCAAAATACTCCAGTCTGCTACGCGTTACTCGCCTACTCCATTACTTCGATTTTTTGACAAGTTGTACAGCAAGTAATTAGTGTCCTAAAATGTTTCATTAATGAACAGCGACCAAAATATGTAAAACAAAGTTTACGTGTGAATTTCGGAATGATGTAAAGCGGTTCTCGTTCTTGTTCGATCCTCGTTACCATAGTGAAGATGATGGCGTCGCTTCTGAGATTGTATTTATTGAGACATGTCACACATGACCGCGGAGCCGGGCTGCATGTTACCCCTGCATCAATCACCGTGACACGCCAGAATTCCCCTATTTTCTGATGAGCGACAATTTAGGACCTGATCGACGTATTAACAGTGACGCATCGTTTCCATAGATTTCGAGTAAGTAAAGTGTTCCAATCAAGGAACCGTTCCAATTCAGGCAACTCTCACCTATTGGTTTACGGGATAATGCGGGGTGGAAAACGTTAAATGGGGTCATGTCACATGGTTTGTAAGGGCACCTAATTTGTCATTCTAGTACTCTGTGTCTTACCAAAATGATTTCTGCTGCTTTGGATGTGTGACTTGGTCGCCCTTACACAGTAATGTAAACTGGTAAGTTTTTTATATTTAATTTTTCTCATGGGCTACGTCACTGTCCAAGCATTTGGACTGTCCTGCCCCAATTGGTTTCAAAATATACTGGCAGGCTTATTGAAAAGTAGGTCAAAAAGCAATCGAACGGCCCATTAAGAGTTTTATGTGAAACGAATATGATTTGTCGCCGTCTGACATCACAATAATTAATATTTGACTAAACTGCCACTGCCAGAGTACGGTCGTTAGATTGCCTTTTACATCCGAGGTAAACAGTTAATTTGATCGAGATCTGGGTCCACATCTATATGCCTACACTGTAAACGGGCTAGTGTACTTTCGCAACTTTGTTAGGCTTTGGTTATTAATGTAGCATGATAATTGTGCCAGTAAAAATAACTAGCAAAGTTTTCAACATAAACGTGAGTAGATCTTACCATTCGGTATGTAAACAAGCTTGTCTTTTTCTATATTCGGCTACAAATAAATACTCAAATAAGCCATAGACGTAGATAAGCGTTTTTAACGTTTTTTTATTTTAACGTGCATTAAAAATCTCATAAAAAACTTTGCAAACACTTTTGAAACTACAGAAACGAATTAACAGGTTAGAGTAATGGTAGTTTACTTAAATAATCTAAATATACTGAATAAAAAGTTTTTTATCTAGTGGATTTGGTTAGTTCAGTGATGTGGTCTTATGACCACATGGTTGAATTGAAAGTAGATGAAGTTTTCTTCAACTGGCTACAGCTATACTGCACCTACAGCATTAAGCACTATGCAAGAAATAAAAGAAATTACTGCCAACGTTTTTATTCAACGTTTTTAAAAGTTTTTAAAAAATTTTTGTCACGTTTTTACGTTTTTTAACTTTTTAAAAATTTTTGCTGGAACGTTTTTTTGCATTTATGAAATAAGCTACATCTAATTAGCATTAGCCTAACATTATTACGCAAGTTTTTTTTTATTATCGTATATTGGTATCGTACTACGTTCCGCGCTCATAATTTTTTTTGTATTTACTAACATATACTAACCAAATTGTAGTATTTTTTAAAATGTTCATTCAAAAAAACAATAAGGCGATGTCAAAAAGGTAATGAATCAAGTGCGTTAAAGAAGCTTTGTTGACAAAAATGATTTTTTCAAATCAACATGGTTTTAACAAAAAAAAACTAGAAGCAGTTACAATTTTATGTAAAAACTTAGTTGTCACAATTAACGTTACTAACTTATTTTCAAACATTAACTTATTTGATAGTGCTTAACCACTAGCAAGCAATTATTACAGTACACCGCAGCAAATAAATAAGACTTCATTTTAAAGGTTTATGTTAACAGAAATAAAACATATATTGAGAATGTGTAACTAATTGCAACGGCTGTGGAAATCGGAGTCGGCAAGCATGACAGTTACCAATTCCGGGGAAGAATGCGAATTACTCGGTCGTTTGGGAGAGACGCAAATTGCACAAAAGTTTACGCGAGCCCAGCTTTCCTGGGAAAAACCGACCATGTGTCAATAATAGTACTATATACGCTATAATTTTAGTTATTTATTATTTTATAGTCTTTGCTGTAGTACTGCCCATCGCTACATTTTGCTATTTACTTATTAAAATTTTAGTCGTACTTCTGGTTACTATGGTACAGGTCGCAAAATATATGTAAGCAGAAAATTTAATTTCCTCGTTTATTAACGATTAATGCAGGCAACAACTTTGCGATAAAAATTGTGGCAAAGCCGCTACAGATAGCGACATTATTACTACTGACAGCATGAGAACTCGCCATTTTTAGAAAGTGCCACGTGTGCGACAAAACTGAAAAAAAACAAAATCGCCTGCAATAAAAAAAATCTATAAGACAGTGGGCGACTTCACTTTTTGACTTAGACTTTCGCTGAGCCTTTTCGCTGAGCGATAGCTAAAGCTGAACGCAAAAGTTTGTACTTGGACCACAGTTCAACTAAACTTTGGTCTAAGTCTACTGACTTAGACCAAAACGATTAAAAATGGCGAAAAAAAGGTAAACCTAACAGGAAATAAATCAACCATTTATGCTTGGACTTACTTATGTAATTGTGCCGCGCGCGCAAATAACGTAATTACGTAACATCTGACGTCATTGCATATTCATTACGGCGTTTATTTTTGGTACCAGACTGTTTTAATTTATTAAACTATCCGTACGCATAGGACTGTAAATGGTCGCCATGTTTTCGCTCAGCTGAAGTCAAAAGTTGAAGTTGATTCAGGCTCAGCGAAAGTTAAGCCCTAAGGGCTAAAGCTATTTCTTCCATGCAATCGAACCGACTTTAGACAGGTTAGTTCGGCTCAACTTTGGTCTAAGTAGGTACTTTTGGACTCAGCGAATCGCTGAGACTTTCGCTGAGTCCAAACTTCGGTTTAAGTAGGTAAATTTAAGCTCAGCGAAAGTCTCAGCGAAAGTCTAAGTCAAAAAGTAAAGTCAACCAGTGTCACACTACGTACCCAAAGTTTCTGTATTTGTCGTTTTACATCTTTAGAATTTGCAACAATACGCCTGACAATCACAAGTCAGATATTTCATAATAAACGTGCATTGTTGAAGTTGTGGCCATTACCTCTGCTATGAAGAAATTGAGACCACAAATGTTTAATCGTTACTCTCGTTTGTATGCTATTATATCAAGCACTAAAAGACGGATTTTCATGAAATTTGGCATAAGGTTACAGCAAAGGTCAAGTCAAGACCGAGATCGGAATTGCAAATGGTAGCCATTTGCTGGTATACTTTACTGGCATTTAACCAAGCGACGCAGGCCAATTCAGCCTGACCATCTCTTAGCAGCCTAGCAGGTAACCACTGCTAAAGAAAAACTGCGAGTTCTGCTTATTATTACTTACTCTAATATCACCCAAGGTGATAACATAGCACTGAATGGTTTATTTTGTACTGATGTGCCGTCAAGAAATTACTTACCCTAAGATGCTAAAAGTGCTAACAGTCAGTTAAGCAAACCACGCGGCTGACTTGGGTAGTTGTTCTGCATAATTGATTGAGTTTAACTTTACCCAGACCAAAGTGTCTTAATATAAAAAATAGCATTGAACTTTTACTCAACGGAACCTCATCTACGCCCACAAACAGTACAAAAAGACATAAACTACATAACATCTGGATTCCTGTAATGTATGAGGAAAATGTTAAATTTTTCTACCAGGCCCATTTTTGCTCGCCACTGTAGACCTTCAAAGAAATTACAATTACAATAACATGCGGTTGCGTCGGCATGTAAGCCGGACATAAAACTTCAATGCTTTTGAATATCAGTTGCACCACTAACACTAGTTCGTCTTATATGTGATACAATACAGCGAATGATTTGCACCAGAAAACTCGCCGGCATGCTGCCCGTTTAATCTACCATGTAGCCTACAAAAAAACTTAAACTGTTTTAAACAAAACTAAAGTGAAAAAAATTAAAATGGAAAGTGCTCATGTGTTCGTTAATTACCCGCCATCAAACGAGCCCGATGTCGTACCTGGAATTGAGCACACAAAGCGTAACAGCATCCAGTTTCACCTGTGACTGGCTTAGCTCAGTGAACTCATAGCCGCGGAAAACAATCGCATACGGCACCGGACACTCTGCATAGCACACACGATGACTTTTTATTGCACAGAATTCAGTTAATTAAACTAACCGACAAACGGTTTTGAAGCGATTTGGGCAGGTTTGAGTTAGTATGGACTACAATGATTGTAGCTCCTCTCTAAGTCCTCTATGTTTGACATTATTATTATTATATATTATTTATTAAACCCTTAGTACTCAGTTTCCGAGTTTATTATTATTATTATTAGCCAATTGCGAGTTTGCGCGCGACGTCAGTCAGTATTATAAATCTCTATTCACTATATGTATACACGGCGTTTTATAAAAAAAGTAGGTGAAAGTATGTGTTGTCAGTTGCTGAGTATAGCTGCTTTGCTTCGATGGTAAACTTAATTAATTTTTTAATCTGCGTCTCTGTTGGCAAATTGTTAAAGTTTTACCACTGCAGCTACAAAAATTGCTCAAAACGATCCCTTTCACGCAGTTGTTGGAATAGCTTGACTTTTTTCTGCTGATCGCAGGCTCGCAGCTTCGAGCAAGACAGAGCACTAGCACACAGAAATTGCAAGATGGTTAAGTTTCTAACTCGTGAAACACCTGATTTCAAGCCCCCATGTTGCTTAATGTTGACACGATAAACATTTCTTCATTAGCAAACCAGATTAAATTCACCATCGAAGCAGGGTACCAAATGACAGCACCAGTTGAGACAAGCAAGCTTGTACTCACGACACATTACGACGTCAGCGTTACGTCACGAGTGGCAAAGAATATTTAATAAACAATTATATTTTGTTAAAATATTTTGAATTAGTATTTCTTCAGCTACAACTGGTAAAAATTTCGTGCAAATTGATCGTCATTTAAGTGAATTATGAAAGAAAGAAAAAGGGGTCCCTTTTGTGAAACACCGTGTAGTCAAAAAGTCAGAAAAACAGGATGTGCAGACAATTAACAGCACAGTATTAAACACAGTAGGCCTAAGGTAAAATCTACTGGAGATCATAAACAGAAAAATAATGTTTACGATGCATGCATTAGCTCAAAGTACGTGGCGTCATTTTCGTGCTTTTGTCTCATCATAATGCTAAACAAAAATTTGGCTATTCGAGCTTAGTTAAACGCTACGTGTAAAAATTTTAATAATCTAACGACTTCCTATTAGTGATCAATATCAATCTTGCACTGTTTCAGTGATACGACGACTTATTGGTGAAATCGTATATTTTTATGCTTTTTAAAATCTTGCAACAAAAATTTTTTTCTAAGTAAGGATTTCAAGATTCTATCTCGCGTCGTTTTGATAGAGTCGCAAGGTGTGGCAGACGCACAGTCAGGACGGACGAACCGAAGTCTTTGCCTCGGGTAAAACAATGCATCTACATTACAAGTTATGCTGCCGCCCGCCCCGCCATGTAAAACTAATACATGCTTATTTTGTTACATTATATTCACCGTGTCTCAAAAACTCATTCATTGTTGTAAAAGGCCAAACTACCACTTTTGAATTTCACAAGGTAGTGTAGCAACAGTATGAATGTGAGGTAGGCACAACCATAGTGATTTACGTCGCGATTTTTTTATGCTGCATTTCAAAAATAATTAAAATCGGACAATGTTTCGCTGTGTTATTCACAAAATAAAAGTGGGACGTTTTCTGAGAAACGGTGTACATTGCATGCTGCTGAGTAATTTGTAAAACGTTTCTGTTAGTTCAACACAGAATTATGAGATACCCTTGAGGAGCCTGGACGTAAGAACAGCGTCAATGGCGAACAAGCACGATATGCCGTTGTCACGTAGATACTTGTGTAAGTCGAAGCGACTGTGAAACGCGTTGACGTCCTGGGATGACCAAATCTGAGGACTCATGTCAAAGTAATGTCTATGCAAGCACACATTTCCAATATACATTGTGATCCAAAAAAACTTTACAGTCACACATTGCGAAAAATTGGCGATAAAACTATCATCAAAGGTCCCACCACATCTAAAACCCATCGCTACACTCTCTTGTAATGAATAATTTTTGAAATTTGCATCGACCTCAGCACTGCAAGAACAAACTAAACGCGCGAAAATGTGATCATGGTGAATAAACTTGTACTATGCCAATAAGACCAGCTACACATTAACTATTTAACATCCGAAGTAGCACAAACTAGTTTTGTACCGATTATTTTCTTGTGGAAATCTTGGCATAAAGTTTTTAAAAGACGCTTGCAAAACACCTGATTGACTGTTATCTAAAGTATAGATGCTGAAAACTGTTGATGATTAACGTCATTTCTATACGGTTTATTGATAAAATGCTGTTCTCATTAACCACATTACAAATTTATAAAATAGAATCTGGTGAAGCAAAAAATAAAACATTGGAGTAAAAACGCTTTTTGCGAAAAAAAAATTTGACCAGTCGCTAATGCTGACAGTCGGCACGTATAAATTGGATTATACGTCGGAGCAATATTCCTCGATTCTGCAGTTCAAATCGACGAAACATTATCTTTTTATAACAGTTGTTGTGTGAAATACGCAAAGTCTCTGGTAGTTCACATGTCAGCAAGACTATGGCACACAGCACACAAAACATTCTAGTTCACAGTATTCGTATTGTATAACATAGTATAGCAAAACATTTAAGGTGCAGTGGGTTGTGTAAGTAAGTAAGAAAGTAAATAAATAATTTATACACCGCGTTACTGTAACAACCTCGAACACGCTCGATTGTCTAGTTAAACGTGAAGTAAAATGTTTTAAATGACGCCTTAAAGTAGGTAAACAGTGTAAACTGCAATTTTGAGTGTTCGGCAGTGCGTTCTAAGTAGATAGACCGGCACGTCCAAAAGCACGGTTTCCGTAGGTTGTCATCTTAATCTGTGGAATCCGCAGCTGACCACGGCTTGGAGATCGCAGATGCCCGTGGCTGTCAATGCTGGCGACCGGCTGGCAGAGATCGATCAGGTATCCAAAAGCCATGCTGTGTCGAGACTTGTACACCTGAACGCACAGCTAGAACTTAATCTAGTCATTGACATCCAGCCAGTGCAAAACATGGCGACGGAAATGGGCCATTCTTCGATCGAACTTGCCGCAATTTGACACGACTCTCGCAGCTGCGTTGAGAAAACGTTGCACCAGCTGTTGTCTTCTTTTGCGAGCCGGCTAGTAGACCGACACACAGTTGTGATATTGCAATCCCAAATTTTCCGCAGAGCGGGCCAGTGACAAAAAAATGTAAAATCCGTTAATAATTGACAAAGTTTTTTAATTTAAACTTGCTGTACCACGTTTTGCGTTTTGGGCAAAACTGGCAGTAACTTAAGAGACCGGACGGTTTTCGTAGTACGAAACAGAATTTAGTCACATTTGAGTGCTAAAGTATGTTATAATATTGTGTTCTACAGTCAGTTGTTGTGTAAATTTACGTGTACAGTTGACATGCAGCCTGTTTTTTCTATTGCGTTTTTCGTTTTTCTCCAATAGCCTGATTTATTTGATTATTTATTTCTTGTACTGCATTATGATTGCACTATTTGTAAATAAACGAATACTTAGGCTTACAGAAAATTGACTGAGTTAAATAAGCTATAGCAATGATTTTTTACGAATACATTTCATTTGTTGATAAATAGAATATGGACAAAACAGAGCACTTTTCAATGGATCTCGGCTAGGTTAAAGAAGACAGACACAAAGAAAAAAGAGGTGAAGGAAAGCTGGAAAGTTATAAATGGCAACAAAAAAAAACAAAAGAGGAGAACACGCAAACGTGATGCGTTTGGCTGACCTTATGCGAAACGTCATCGTGCCGTCTGTTGTTCCCTGCGTCATTCGACTGATTATAACAATCTTCTTACGAAATTCGTGAAGCTCATCGTTAATCCCCGCCGCTGCCCCCGTGACGGCATTCAGTCTACAAGAATACGACCATCGTTATATTAGACTAAAAGTGCAATCGGGGAGCGCAAATCTATTGTGTTCCGAAGGTGGCAGCACTACATGCGAGTGAGGTTTAATTTGTCCCTTTGCCTCATCTAGCAATGGTAAGAAATACTTTAATTCTACCATGAAGCCAAATCCTGATCAGGATCATCACAAAAATTTAAACGTTTTTAAGTTGGAACAAGTTTAACCTCACCTGAAAATTTTAGCCAAACCTGCTTGTAATTTTTTTATGTAGTTTTGCTGACAAACCAACATACAAATAAACAAATAAACGACGAGTAGGCTTATCACATAACTTTTTAAAGGTAAAAAAATTAAACAGTGCGCAGTGCTGATTTTTTGAGTTGCTTTTTGTTTTGAATACGAAATGGCATGCATAAACGTTGTATCAATTTTTAACCAAAGGCAAGATAAGTCTAAATATTTTTTGTAAAACGTCATTCAAAAAATTATGTGACGGTACGCAAAGTTCATGTTTATGGCGTGGTCCACTTCATTCGAAACAATCAATATCACTCAAAAAGTAACTCTACCAAAATGTAGAAATTTTAAGTAAGCCATCAAAGTGCTGCATTTAAGTTAGGCCTATTTAACATTACGAAAAACTACCATAGGAGAAAGTTTCTTACGCTTGTACAATTCCACTAAACATGTTGCTCGAGCGGTTCGGTATTGAAGAGCGCAGCTGTAGTGTTGCAATGCTGTGACGAAGACTGGAACTCGATCGCCAGTGTTATTTTCGTCCTGTGTGACCCGTTGCTAGCACCTAACACCTCTACCCGTGTAATCACCTCTCCCTTATCATAATTTTACCAAGCCACGTGGCGTTATGTCAGTGCTGTATTATTTTGTGTGCTGTGTGATACTTGTGGTCATGAATTCTCAGAAAAATTACTGAAAGTGTTGTAGCAGGATATCCAATTTTAAAGCTGAATGCACCACATTCGATTTCGACTTTGACTCCGTCTCGGGCATGAGCTTACAGTGCTCCTTAAACTCCCTAGCTGGATTTTAAAGGTTTTTCTTTTTAGAAAAAAGGAAGAAAAAGTAAAAGAAAACAAGAAAAAGTAAAAGCAAGGGCAACTACAGCGACAACAACGAAGAAAAAAAGCAAAAACGGAGAAAAATTCCAATAATTACTCATGCCACCAGTTTTAGTTTTCTATAAATGTGTTTGGTTTGGGGTTCAAAGCTGACAGAAACTTTGTTGTAAAAAAACATGCACCAATAGGCCTAAGCCTACAAGTTAGTCAAAATAAAACTGAAAGCGTGGATTTTGTTTTGACGACAAATTAATCTCGATCACTAATTAATTAAATATTATACACCGTGTTTCAAAAAACCGGGGCCACTTAAATATTTAGCCGACCGTTCTTTAGTAACAGTCGAGCTGTTGTCATGGTTGTCGTCTGTTTGTCGTCCGTAACGGATGTACTGTAGCTAAGAAGTAGGAAGTAGAAGAAAACTTTTTACAGAAATAATTAGCCATGGGTCTTACACTTGGGCAAAGTTTTAGTCATCTACTTTAAGGGAAATATTATAAAACTGGGGGTTGTTGAATGAGATGAGGGAGTAGTAAAAATGTGCGTCTTTCAACGGAAAATTGGTTATATCTCGAAAACGGTGAGAGAAACGGCCTAGGTTATTATCAGTCATTAATAGAAAGTCGCATATTGGCTTTCAAATTACCTGCAAATCATCGACCTTATACATGTAAACTTAAAGGTCACTGACAACCAGTACGGTCGGCTGTCGGCTATCCTAGCGACAGCTGGGGCTTTTTGTTTAAATAACTCCATAAAACATAAACCGATTTTGATTATTTATCGCACGCAACATCACAAAAACTTAATATAGGCCTAAATGAGTTTAGCTCATTTCACTCTAATACTGTCTTTACACTACCGTGTGAAATGCAAAAGTCTTAGTTTGGCCGTTTACAACAATGCATTCATACTCTGTAGCGTAGGCATTATCTTAAAAATTACTGACATTACAAAATCATTGAAAATATGTTCCATGTTTAAGATTGATAATATTTATTTTAATATTGTACGTCGACGAACGGAAATGACGCATTAACAGCGAGTGAGCTGCTTCGGGTCGCGCGATATTGAACGTGCTGTTGGCGAGTGGTATTCAAGTACACCGCTATTTTGTAACTTATTTGCACTGCCAATATTTGGTGATTTTATTGATGTTAACTGACTTTTCTGATTATTTTTTTCTTATCTAGTACATGAATGAAAATGTTGGTACTTCAACTAAATACAAATACAAATTTAGTCGTCAATTTGTGTTTGCGATGAACTTGATAATTGTTCTAAAGCAAAAATGTTAACTATAGTTTTAAATATTCTTCTTGACAAAACATGAAGTAATGTACTGTTGTAGGCCTATTTTGTCAGTGTTTTAGACTTGAGCTTGCTATCGACGAAAACAACCGCAGCTGCGGTGTGTGTGCATAGCGTGATAGCTCGTCATGGGTGCTATCGTCTGAATAATTCACGATTCATTACCGGTCATAATAAGTCATACTCAGCTGCCAGTCTTAATACGAATGACGCCAGGGTTCCTCGGCTAACTTTAGCTTCGCCGGAACGGCCTTTGTTTTACTGCTAATGTTTTTATTATTTCGACGCGAGATCTCCGAGCAGCGTCAGCCGATTGCCGTGACACTTTTTCATGTGATCGGAAGTGAGCTTAGTTTTGTAATGCAGGTGCCATAACTTGAGGGGCCTTGCCGAAAATAATCGTAGACTAAAACGTGGAAAATTTCGCGCGATTATGAACGACTTTTTGATTTTTATCACGAACATCTTCCGCTGCAAGCCCCACTCCACCGCTAGAAGAAGCTTTGTATTTTTTTAGCAATGTCCAGGGCTCCGAAGATGATCTTGAGACGGAACGCCGGCCGCAAACGCATTATTGAGCATAGAAAGCTCCTGGAATGCAAGTATAAAATATCAAATGTGAAATTTTCAACTAAAGTCGGCGGCTCCTTTTAACGTCTTTTTGGCAACACATCGTTTTTATTTTAAACGTAATCCATGATCGGCTTATCGTATGTATGTTGATACTGCGTAGGTCTGCTACTTTTTTTTCAGTTTGCCGACACGTTTTATGCAATGCTCTGCAGCTATCTGACAATCGCACAGAATGGAAATTTGGAGTATAATGCAACTCTGCAAGTGTAGCAAGTTGCTTTGTATCGGACGCGCGATGACTTACCGTCGAGTTTTTATCTCTTTTTCTCTTACTAACGGAACTAACGGATCACGACCAGCTTTCAGACGCAATATAAATGTTTATGTAAGCCTACTTTCTAACTCACTTACTTGCTGTTATTTATTTATTTGAATATTATTTTTATTTTCGTTGGATTTTGTTCTTTTTTGGTCGCTGCAGATCTACATGCAAAAGGAAACACAAAATGTGAGCTAATGATCACGATACGCGCGAAAGCAAATAGCAGTTCTTAGTAATCTTGGTCTATCTCCATCCATTTCGTCGCAATTCACTTTTTTGCAGCCGCAAATCGCCAAAAAATCACTAAACCCTCTATTTCAGAGTGTAAGGTCATTTAAGGTCATTAATGTTGACAATCCTAAGAAGCTCGTAAACAGCATGTATGTGCCTATCTGCAACCATTTTCTTTAACACCCGCGTGCGCAGGCTTTCTTAAACCTAGAGGGTCCGGACTTAGATTGCTAAAATCTACATTCAATGCTAAAATTTTCATATGCAGGTTGTCTTGGTCTATCTGTAGCCATGTGGGTGCAATTCACTTTTGAAATGCGTGTCGCAGCCCGAAATCGCAAAAAATTTACAATACCCCCATTTTCTGAGGTTCAAGGTAATTCAAGGTTATCGATGTTGACATTTTTAAGAGGCTTGTCGCCAGTGCTTGTTATGATAAAAAGCATGTTTGTTTCTATTTTTAACCATTTTTACGTTAGACGAGCCAATAACGGTAGAATAACGCCGCCTTTTTAAAGGATGGGGTGCCCCTATTTCTCCCCTTTGTTCGTGGGGACCTTTTTTGCGCAATGGCATGAAATTTTGTCGCGATATACTAGAGACTCTAGGCTATCATATGGTAAAAACCAGAAGTCTCTCTCACTTGGGCTCCGATCGGTACCGGGTTGTGACAGACGGACGGACAGACACCAAGACAGAATTACGATAGCTAATACGCGCTAATATGCTACCTCTCGCGCGTAAAAACGATTTAAAGTACCCACCCCTGAAAAATAAACCACCAAAGTTGGGAGACTTTTTAGGCAGCACCGCTGAAAGTAATTTTAACTAATGGGACAGATGTTACCTTAACGTGATTGTCCGTCGGTCAACACTCGGGCACACTGCTACAGCCGTTGGACGTTAAATGAAACTGCATTAAAACTGCTCTGTGACAAACGCGTCGTCAGGTACACGGAATCGACGCCTGCTGCTTAATCCATTCGCTTAATTGCAGCTTGCTTTAACAGGGACAATCGCGCGGTGCCAGGTAAACGAACGGGAGATTCGAGGGCCGTGTCAGAATCTGAGTTGCAATGACGAGTATGTGAACGAAGCTACATGCAACTGGCAACTTCGAATGACTGTGGCTGTTGTAGTTGTCGATAGCAGCAGAAGGTATATTTCTCGGGGTGGTTAGTCGTGTTACTGCACCGCGTGACAGGCCTTAAATCATAGGCCTACATCATAACCCGCTAAGCATTTATGACGCTCGCATAGGTCGACTGCATCGTCACTCAGTCGCCTCGTGCATTCACTACATGCAACTGGTCGCGGCGATAGTCGCGGCGACGATCGCCGCAACGATCGCCTCGTGTAAACACGGCATTAGTTTTGGCTTTGTTTCAGTTTATCGCCGCAATCAACGCCGCGACCGATCGCCGCGACAATCGCCGCGACGATCGTGTCGTGTATTCAGTACATAAGCGATAAACTGAAACAAAGTCAAAACTAATGCCGTGTTTACACGAGGCGATCGTCGCGGCGATCGTCGCCGTGACTATCGCCGCGACCAGTTACATGCAGTGAATACACGAGGCGACTGTCGCGCGATTATCGCGGCGACTAGTCGCGGTGACAATCGCCACGACGATCGCTGCGACGATCGCCGCAGTCGAACAGGCGATCGTTCAAGCAACCCGTTTGCGGATCGTCGCCGCTATGCAAATTATATCAATCAAAAACTTACTTTCTGGGGCCTAGACGGCCATAATAATGTACGTTTTATTGTTTATGGCAGTAGTGGCTGGATTGGCATAAAAAGGAAAAGGAAAATTACCAGGTCGCAGGAGCTTTAAAACAGTTCAACTTTCAAGCTACACTCACAGTACCAGATATATTTTAACAAATTAAATTGTCATTATCATCGTCGGACTTCATTTGCAACGTAAACAGTGTGACGTCAACAATAACGTAATAACACATGCAAAATATCCCCGCCAAACGTTGCGCTGTGACTGGTGCTCATTTGCATAATCGCTGCGACCGATGATCGCCTGTAGTGAATACGCGAGGCGATCGTCGCGGCAATCGTCGCCGCGACCGATCGCCGCGACGATCGCCTCGTGTATTCAGTACATAAAGCAAAACAACGTTGAGAGAAAATCGTTGATATTGCGTAGAATTCGGCTGCAAATCAACTCCCGTCTTTCCACAAGCCGTTGGCATAGCAAATGTACTAACCTCTACCGCAAAGTAATAAAGTTTAAAAAAGCAGTCAGCATCGCACGCGGACAGCTCTGTAACTGGCGTAGGTGCGGTGGTCTGGCCTGTCAACGACGTGACTAAAATTCGAACTCGTGACTGTTCATCGCAAGTCTGACACCCTAGCCATTACGCTAGCACGCACTCGCTAAACACACTAATCATTGCTGAGAACAGCGGGAATTGAACGTTGCTTTTTACATTAGTGGCTTATTTGTCAGTATGGAAGACCAGCATTTAGAGACTACGAATAGGACTATGGAGAAAGGAACTTTTAACCTAGAGTATGTATCGGCAGGTGTAAATAAGGTAAAGGTGTAATGACGCTGCAGCTATTTTATGCCTCCGCCAAGACGTAGTGTGACCGGAGGTAGCCTATTGCGGGATCAACGGGTCCCGGATTAAAGTTAGAGTTGGGAGACGGCGTGACCCCAGTCCTAACTCCGACAAAATGGCGCAGCGCGGACATAATATGGCCGCGCGCTGCACGAGTGCATCGTTGCCGCTTGTGTAGCAGGTGTGCGATGAAGCGACAGAACGTTCGAACGCTGGCTCTGATCATCTGTACGTGGACGATATTACCACGCAGCTGACTGAACATGTCCACAGGTGCGTGGCACGGTAGACTGGGGACTGGGTTGCTAAGCAACTGATCATCTGTACGTTTACTTACCTGCTGGTCGGGGCAGCAGTGTTCGATGCGTTGGAGTCGGAGCACGAGATCTCCGAGAGCCGTCTGCTGGAGGACGAAGCACAGAGACTCCAGGTGCGCTACAACATCACTGCATCGGATTACCAGCGGATCGCTGCCAACATCATCAGGTTTATGCCGTATCGCTTTGGCACGCAGTGGAAGTTCTCCGGAGCTCTGTTTTTCTCCACCACGGTCATCACAACCATCGGTAAGCAAACTCACGCTGCCGCCGCCGCCACCGCCGCGTACATTTGTATATTTATATTTCGAAATTTTTAGCAGAATCGAACGCATGTAGTAGATAAAAGGTAGAGTGAATACGAGTAAATCTATAGAAGCATCGCTGAAAGCAGCAACCTCTACGAAGTTTTTAAAAAATGTAAACTGCTGATCGTAAACTGCTATTCAATTACACCACACATGCCTTGCACTACTACCGTTTTCACAATTTTTGGCTGCAATCGTGCGTCATAAACCAAACGACGGCCATTTGAGTGTAGTGTAAATACAGTGCCACACTGTCTGGGGTGGTATAAGCTCGCACTATGTGTTCGCTTAATCAGTTTAGCAGTGCGGTATTTTAGTAGTATTTCTATCCTGGCGCTTCAAAAGTTCCACAAAAAAATTTTCTAATTTTTTTCAAATTTCGATCCGTATTTTACAACACAAGACGTTACAAAAGTGTATAAGTATTTAATAGAGTACTGTTTTTAAACCGTAACATTTTTATTTTACATCAACGACAGTAATTTTATAGTTTGATTGCTGTTATATTTAAATACATCACTCGTGACTGAGAAGCGGTTAGATACTGCAATATTTCATCGTTTGCACTGCTTTAATTAAATCGTTTTTGCCAGTGAAAAAAGTCCACAAATCATTATTACTCAACTTCGTTTAGCCCTATGTAGATTGGAACAGATTAGTTACGGCAGCTTGCGTAGTACGAGACGTTTGTTGTCTTTCTAGTTCGTGTCTACATATTACTGTCTTTGTCTCGGCTCACCTCTTTGTCCGTCTCTTTAAGTAAGCTTAAACACTCGTAAACGGAGAAATAATGACGAATCTGCTCGTCGATGACGCTGCCCCAAAACTTTCAGTAACCAACGAAAAGGTACTATCTTATTGAACGTCACCGCAAAATGTATAAAATTTTACAACAGAATTACTTTTTATAATAGAACAAACAATGGCTGCCTTAAACGTTCAGTACTTTTTGAGAAATCTTTCGCAGGAATGCGGGTACAAACTGGTACGCAAATTTTGTCGCGAGATATGTGTCAATTTGAAGATTTTTGATATGCGGCAAACTGGAACTTTGATTTTTAAACTGTGTATATAGTGTCCTGGATAGCGTTCATGAACACCAATTTTTATTGTTGTACGCCGTTTCGTTTTTTCAGTTACAATTTCGTATCGGACAGATGAACGGACAGACAAACAGCCAGACAAACAGTCAAGACGCGTAGCAATAGGACGGTCGCCCGCCCGCACAATAAATAAGTAAAACAAATGACGAGCATTCATTCATATATTCGTTTAATGTAAAGTTGACAAGCGCAACTTTTAAAAACGCAAGCACAAGATACATAATAAATCTAAATCTAAAAAAACATGCAAACGGAAACATCTCACAGTTTGTCCAAAAGCTATAAACAGTTTTAACGAAACCTACTTTAAAAACTATCGTTACAGACAGAACAAATAAGCGGGTTTATGGCTAAAAACAATAAAAACAGACAAACGAATCGAGTATTGTACTAAGTTTGTTAGCTAATGACCGTATATTAAAAGAAAGAAAAAGCAATGCGCGTTTGTTATCAGGTTACGGTTACAGCACGCCGAAGACTGCAGGCGGCAAGATCTTCTGCATGCTCTACGCGCTGACTGGAATTCCTCTCAACCTCGTCATGTTTCAGTCCATCGGAGAACGACTCAACATCTTCGTCACTTTCACGCTCAAACATCTCAAGAAATGTTTTCGCTTCAAATCAACCGAGGTCAGTCGCATGTTTCTCATGTATACAACTCGTAGCGTCATCACAAGTGGTTGTATTTCCATTACAGTCAAAGTGTGCCATATATTTGAATTAATTTTAAAAAGCCGTCCCCTGGCGGAATAAACCGTTCTAGGATTATTGACGTTAATTTTGAAGATAAAAAGTTTTGACGGAAATTGACGGAAAAGCACCTTAGGAGAGCACTATCGAAATGGGCAACAACCAATAGAGGGCCAGTAGGCTGGTACCCGATAACTATAGTAGGCCCTATAGGACGGTTATATGGCGCTAGCATAAATAGCGCCAATGAAAAACGTTTGTCGACATCTGCTATGTGGCCGAGTGGGCAGCCTGAGAATCAGCTGCCCGGGTTCGAGTCCTACTTTTTGCAACATTTTTCTTCGCTGTCGTAATTAATTTTTATCGAGGTAATAAATGTCTAACTTAAAGTTAAATGTTAGAAAAAAAATAAAGTAAGTGTTGCGAACTTTACTTTTTTGCAACATGTAACCCCAAGTCAGACATTTATTACCTCGAAAAAATTAATTACGACTCTCGCATTTTCCGACTTTTTAGGGTCAAGGTCGGTTAGAGTTAGGGTTAGGGATAGGGTCAGTAGTTAGAGTTTGTGCCAGTGTTAGTTAATTAATGTGTATTTATACGAAATCAATCTGTTGCTCCTTTCCGTAGTGCTGTCCCGATCGTTTTGTTTCACGGTGTCCTCTATAAGCTGTCATCGCTAGCTCCTCCAAAGTTATATCACGATGCTTTACAGATACATAATATATAATATGATATGATAATTTGCACCAGCAGACAAACTAAAAAGAACTAAAACGTTTTTAAACAAAAACGAACAAAGAGAAGTTGAATTAGAAAACACTACTATGCAAAACATTTTTAAAATACAGAAACAGACGCTTATGGGATAGACAAGAAGTCTCAGATCGGGAAAAAACTAAAAATACATGTATGTGTTTTTGTCATGTTGTGGTCAGGTGTCTCAGACGAGCCTGATCATCGTGTGTATGAACATGTCAAGCGTGGTCGTGGCCGGCGGTGCCTGGGTGTTCTGTCGTTATGAACCTTGGCCCTACCTCGACTCCATCTACTACTGCATCATAACGCTGACAACGATCGGCTTCGGCGACTACGTGGCACTACAGCGCAACGAGGACGTACAGAGCAAGCCCGAGTACTTCGTCTTTAGCTTCATCTTTATCCTGGTCGGCCTGGCAGTGCTGAGTGCCGCCATGAACTTGCTGGTGCTGCGGTTCCTGACGATGAACACGGAGGACGAGCGCAAAGACGAACTTGAGGCCTTTGCCGCGTCACAGTCGGCAGTCCGGCTTGACGGCGACATCATCACTTCCAAGCCTGGCACCGCGGGGGCTGCCGCGGCGGCTGCTTTGCTACAGCGACGAAACGTCGACGAGCTGCCGACGGTGGATGGGCAAACCGTTCAGTACGTCGACGACCAGGTCTCAGTCTGCAGCTGTACGTGTTACGAGATTCATATCTTCGCCTCATATCGACCGATTCTTTCACTACCAATCACGGTCGGAAATTATTAACGAACAGACCATCACGGACGCCACCCACCACACCGGGAAGCTGTCGTTACCTTACCGCGTACGTGTTACGAGTTTCGGTCGGACCCTCGCGGCGCGCCTCTGAGATGGCTGCGACGGCTGGGACAGAGGGCGAGACAGCGACCGACGGCTTCAGGATACCCGATGGCAAACGGCAGCATAATCGGACAGCTGCTGCAGCCCGTCAGAGTTTTACAGGCGATGACACAGGTGCATTCTAACCACGACAGTGCCTGGCTGGCCGCTGCACAGACGACCGTCTTCGGTGCACGCCGTAACTCCCTGTAACTAAGGCGTGTACGAATGAAGCGACAGGAATAAACTAAACTAAACCAAACTGAACTAAAACATGTCAGTTCTGTTTAGTTTATTTTGGTTGTTTCAACATGCGTACATGTAGCTGCTCTATTTCTGGTTTTTTATACATGCGCATTGTCGATTAGTTCGTACTTACTAAAAAATCCGTTACTTGTAAAGTACATCTTTTGCAAAAAGTTATAGGCCTACTGCACTTTACACGTTACAACGGCCTAAGTGTTTCAGTAAATTCGCCGAGAGCAGGCAGACAAACGGGCCGAAAAGCGCAAATGATAGTATTTTTTAAGTTGGGTTGGCGTAATTATTGAAACATTAGTTAAAAGGCAATAGTAAAAAAATAGTAGAATCACTAAAAAACAGAACTAATTGTCATATTGCTGATGACAATGACGATGATAACCGGTGACTAGCTACTAGCACGTTGTATACTTTGTCTCAGTTGTCTGACACCAGTCTATATGACAAGATGACATGCACCTGCGCGCATGTAGCATCGAATGACATTTCTAAATCAGTATATCGCGTCGAGTATAGCGATGGCGTCATCATCATCGGCAAGCCGCAGGTGCGACTACGATGATTAGAGATGCGCGAAGCTCATATATTTTGGATTTCTGTTGAGAAATTGGTCGATCTGCCCGGCACTACGACTGTTGGCATGCCATCTCTATTACCTCCGCCGAAGCCAAGCGTCGAAGGATTTTGTGTTTTAGGTCAGTCGATTTTTGTCAGCTAAATTATTTAAAAAATACGAACGGGTTTGGATTGAATTTTGTAGAAGGGTTAGGCATGGCCCAAGAAAAAACTGATTTGATTGTGTTGGGTATTCAGATTTTTTTTTGTGGATCGTTATCCAGGATTTTTTACTAAGTGTTACCGTGCACATACCAACTTATGCATACCATTATTTAATGTAAAATAGACTGCAGTTTCTATATAAATGTATAATTCGTTTTGCACCACGTACAGAAATGGGGTCGTTATTGAGCGTAGAACTTGGGGTCCGTTCGGACCCCAAACGGTAATAACTGAAGTTTTCTAGATGTCAGCACGGACTGTTAATGCAATGCATTGTATGGGCCTAAATCCACGTACCTTTTACTTATTTAATTTTATGCCCGCAATTATTCTGTTACAAAAGTAAATCAAGTGGCAGACTTTCGTCGGATTGTGGAACTTCTTTGCGGATGGATTTCATTCCGCAGTACTGTGATCCGCACACTTCGTTCGTTCGATGTCAGACGTCTGGCGTAGATGACCGGATGAGCAGAAATTATTGCAGCCATGCAGACACGTAGGTCTATCATTCGTCATTTTTGACACGTCGCTCGAACTTGCCTGGACCCGCGAGCAGGCTACTTTAATATTTCCGTCACGTCAATCAGCCGTGCTCTGCGTGGATTGGAAGGTTGTCGCCGTCAAATGTCAGTCATCTCGGTCGGCGATATTTCAGTACCCGTGCACGTCTCGCCGTGTTACCGTGGCCTTAATTTCTGCCGCTCGCCGTCAACGCCTGATTGATGGCCGACAAAACCGTCGCTGTAAGAGAGTGTCTAGATGTGCGACAGAACATCAAATGTGACAAAAACAGTGCGCGACTACGCACAGTCAATGAACTTGGGTTTGGAACTTAGCCAATGACACTGGTGAATATAGTTTAATGCAATACTTTGTACTGTAGTCTCAAGGCCAAGGACAGGACCAAGGACTGTGATTTTGTCCTTAAGGACAACCTAAGACCAAGGACCAAGGCCAAGAACAACATCCCTGGTGGCGTCTAGCGCGATGGTGCGATGGCGCTGCCAAACTCGAGTTAATTGACAACTGCATTGTAAGTGGACCAGTTTTGTTTTGTCGCATGCTTGTTTTTGCCACACATGTAAGCACCTTTTAACTCTAATTAAGTACGTACTGTTGTTGACACGATTAAGGTAAATGTAAATAGTCCTATACTAGCTACGAGCGTAAGGTCCGCAGCTGATCCCGCGGTCTTTAGACAGTTAGTCTGCAGGTGACGGCGTCGTGCGTTAAAGAAGTAGGCAGGGTAGAAAGTTGAAATTTTCCGACACATACTGAAAATTTCCAATAAAATCTGGACAGACAGCAGCAAATTTCCGACAGAGCAGATTACTGATGCTCAGCATTTTAACTTTGCCCCTATATTCCTGCAAAAAAGTGTTTTTTGTCTCAATGTTGGCATTTTCAGACTAAAATTTTCCGACAAAAAGATTTACCAACAAATTTGTAAAGGCCTTAAATTAAGGAGTGGCATTTTGCTTTCCCCTGCATGACGCCACTGCACACAGGTGACGTGGTCATATCGCCGGCGGTAGACTGCCAATACTTTCTGCCAAGTTCTTCCCATCCGCAGATTATCACTTTCCTTTTGGTCGGTAGCAAATTATAAGACTTGCTGCTTGGTGACAAAAACATGCCTGTGTGTGTGTGTGAACAAATTTGCCCAGACTTGATACATGGCAGTTGGCAGGAGTAGAACTATCTCGCTGACGCGTCCCAAGCCAAAGCCACTACGCCACTAGTCATGGTTATTACTGTCCTGTTAAAACGTCCAATGCGCTTTCAACGTATCTGGACACTAAACCCTACTTCCATTGTAAAGATCGCTTTCAGTATTGCATTGTAAATGCAGCGGTATCTTATCATTGTAGATAATTACATCCGTATTGTGATGTATTATGTATATATACTGTATATTGCTGACTTATGCAACTTAAATTTGTGCTAAATGGCTTTTGCACGAAGGAAAAATTTTAAAAAATATATATTAACATATAGCAGTTTTGGATTTTTATGCTTTGGAAAACGAGACTAAATTGGACCACCAGTTCATTTGTCTTTCACTTAACCATATGTTACATGCGTATAATGTGTAATAATGAATATGCGTTTTGTTGTGTAGCGTGCTGAAATTCACTCCTGTTCAACAGATTCATTTTACAAATATTTCAAATGTCTTTCAGCTATACCAAGTAATAACATCTGAAAATATTAGTGCAATATAATTCGAAACTTAAGTTGCTAGCACAAACACCAGCATATCAAATTTTGTATATCAAATTTATCTATTTCATCAAAGAAATAATTTCCAAAAATTATTTAGGTGTAAATTATTTAGATGTGAAAGCTGTTACTGTCCAACTCCAAAAATACAGTACTTTTGGTTTTCATCCAAATATTTTTGCAAAGTTTTCTCAAACCAGGCTGGGTCCTCAAAGAAGAATTACAGCGACCGCTGGAGCAATTTTAAGACTAAATGCCCCTTCCGTCACCAAACGTCAAAACAATAAAAAAATAATCATATAAACAATTTGGTGCCGACTACAGCGCAAACAAACCGTTCTGTATGTTTCAACATATGCAGCTTAAACACTAAAACGGCGCATGTGCGAGCGCATAGGCCTACTGTAACAGCCGAACAAACAGTAGATGCAATCAATAAAGTTGGACAAGCTTGCACAAGCGTTAATATACACACAATAAATGCAACGCCTCAACGCGATATTATTAACTTAGTAACAACAAACAAACAAACGTCCTTATCGATATTTCGGCCAGTTTTTTAGTTCGTGTCGCATTCGCATACGCATCTTGACTGGACAGCTGCCGGGGTGGGAAGAACGTCGCCGTCTTGAGCTGTTGACTGTGGGTCCAGGGTGGTGGAGGTGGTCGTGGCGAATGGATCATGGACACAGATCGGTCTCACAGTGGCTCGACGGCGTACGGCCGGCGTCGCCAGACTAAATGGAGCCCCGCCGCCAGGAGTAACCAATGACACGGGCCGAGCCGTCGTAGTTGTTCGTGTCGTCGTTGCTGTCGTTGTTGTATTTGACGTCGTTGGCGGAGTTAGGGTAGTGACTGACGTCATATCCGTCGTGGAAAATAATGGTTCCGTTTCGGTAGACGTAGGCTGACGCGTTGTCGTCGTCTTAATAGTAGTTTCAGTGGTTGCTTTTGTAGTAGTCTCCTCTGTCGTAGTTTTCTCCATGGTGACTGTACTGGCTGTTGTAGTATCTGTGGTCGTACGCCGCAACGGTGTTGTAGTAATCCAAAGTGTCGGTGTCGTCGTTTCTGTCGTCGTTGTCGCCTCTGCCGTAGTCGTGGCTTGTGTCGTCGTTGTGGCTTTTGTTGTTGTCGCTTCTGTAATCACTGCGGGTTTTACTGTCGTTGTTGCGACATGTGTGGTAATGTCCTCAGGTTCATCGGTTTCCAAGAGCAAAAGAGCCTGTGCTGCTGGCGTAAATCTCTTTTCAGTCTGATCCGCTGAAGTCATCTCATCCGTCTCTGTCGTCGTAGTTTCGTCGTAGTAACTGGTTGTCATCGTCGCCTCGGGTTCTACTGTCGATGATCCTTCCAGAGGAATGATCACCGTGAAAAAATCCTTTGACGTATCTTCCACGTCTGTTGACATCGTCATTGACACGTCATCTTCGCTCGTGTCCGCTACAGATCTAGTTGTACTTAGTTTGTCCGTTGTACTCCAATCTTCCATCGTGGCCGACAGCTCCTCAGTTTCTTTGCTGGTTTCAGCTGTCGTTTGCTGGCCCGTTTCGGAGGTACTTTTTGCAGTCAAGTCATGGGTTATAATCTCGCTCGTTCCTTCAGTATTTTTCATCGGTTCGGTTGTAGTGAATTCTTCGGTCGTCGTTGCGGTTTCTGACGTCGTCATTTTCGTTTCGTCGGTTCCAAACGCCGAAGTCGGTCGTACCTCTGTGTTGCTGCTGCAGCTGGGCGTTGTAGATACGGACGATGATTTTTTGTCTACATCGTCGTCACCGGAACCGGAGCTTTCATTATCGTCATCATCACTATCATCATCGTCATTTCTTTCGTCAGGCCTAAACGCTGAAGTTGGTCTCACTCTTGTGCTGATGCTACTGCAACTTGTTGGTGTGGAATATACGGAGGAAGCCTTTTCGTCATCATCAACAAAAATTTCATCATCATTATCATTATCGCCGTTATCGGCGGAATTCACATCATTCGGTTTTTTCTTCGTTGCGTCTTTAACTTCCAGCACCTGCGGCGCCGGGTCATCGATGTTCTGAGGTTTTACCTCAGAGGCGTTCATCTTCACCTCAGCGTCGTCGTCCGGCTTCTGTTCTCTAGCTTTGGTTGTTGTCGTCGTTGTTGACGTCGGAGTAAAGATCAATGTTGTAGTTGTCGGTAACGTCAACGTCGTGAAACTAGTCGTAGTTGTCGTCGCTGCAAAGGTTGCTGCTGATGATGATGACGATGTTCGTGGCTGGATCGCGGAACTCTCTGATCCTCCCGGTCCCGGCGTCGTCCTGGTGCAAGTCGAAAGCGCCGGCGTCATTCTCACTGTTGAGCCAACACGATCGTCCGGCATAATTGATGACGTCATTCTCGGGGTTGAACTAGCGCGGTGGTCCACTGGCGCACTTGTCGCAGTTGATGACGTCTTTGTTGACGCAGTGCTTGATCTGCTGGTCGTCGTGGCGGTAGTACTTGGTGATGTTGGCTCAGCTGGCGTCAACGACGAGCCAGCCACTGATGTGGACAGCAACCAGGATCTGGTAGAAACTCTTCTGTTTCCGCTTATCGCAGACGACCCTGACGCCGCAGAGGTTCTGAATCCGTCTGAAACAGCTGACGTCCACGCCTCCGGAAAACTGACAAAACTGGATAATTCAGTAGATGATAAACTTGCGCTTTTGTTCGTGAAATTTCGTTTAGAAAAAGTGGACGACGTGAAAAACGAAGGCTTCGTGGAGGATCCGGCTTCGACACTGAGTGCACGGCATCCCACATTTGTACCGGGTTCGGGGATCATCAACGTCGACCTGTGGTGCTGCACATCACCAATGCTAGTCAGTTGGTACCGCGCATCCCTCACGATTGCTGGCCGATCATAACTGTCCACTGCCTCGTTCAGAATCGTAAAGAATCCTGACTTGGTGGCCGGACGTAGACCGGCGCGAGCGCTTTGCGTCAGATTCTCGTGAAGTAAATCGATTCTTCCGCTCAATTCCGCCTTGCCAGACCTACATACAGTACAACGCACGCCATGCCACGTCTCACTGGTGCGAATCAGCTTTACGCTGCACGTTTAATCTATAAAAAAAGTAAACAATGACAACACAAAATTATAAAATACGCAGAAATACTTCGCAGATGATACAGTGTAAAACTAGAAATTTTGGGCAAAGCCCAACGTGAGTCCGCCCGGCGCCTTAAGTCAGATTGGGAAAGTTTTAGGGAAGGGAGGTAAAATTCCCCCGCTAGCAAAGTCACATGGCCCGAAGTCAAATTCATTAGCATGCGCAGAACGCGCACTGTCGACTTAAAGTAAATTGAAATTAGACAACAGAACTTTTTTGCTAGTAGATCGAAATTCACAATTTTTATTGTTCAACAGGGGATTGGCTGCAGTTAATCACTTGCGATTCCACTTTTTGACAGCTTGCTTCGTTTCAGAGACATTCGCGGTCAAAGTCAAAAGTTGTCTGAAATCGAATCTAATTTTCAACGATTTTTGCCATCCCAAATTTTAACGGGGCGGTGCCCCCCAAAAGTTGTATCGAAGTTATAACCCCCACATAGCGGCACGTGACGCGGCAAAGTATCGTTAGGTTATACCCCCTTGCTTTAAAGATCTTAAGGCTCATATGCTAAATTTTAAGCCAATTTTGGACCTCCTTTGAAAAAAAATTGTAAAAGGGCCTGCGTTCCCGGCCGGGGCCAGGTGCGCTAGCAAAACGTCATTCTCTAGTGCGTGCAAAAAATTTGGGGCGCAGCACCCCTTAGGGGCCGAAATATGGTTATCCGAAAAAGTCGATTTAGGTGGGTACGATTTCACCGTTTTGTATCCGAGATTAGTGGACCAATGTTCACCTATTTGTTCACCCAACGCGGGAGGAATCGCGCTACAAAAACTCCTAGTCCGACTTTGAATATCTTTATCCGTTCCGGAGATATTCAACGCCAAACTTCGAAGTCGTCCGAATCTGGGCCAAATTTTGCATGTTTTTGGTCCAATTTTTTTTTTTGCGGGGGGGTGCCCCCCTCCGAAATTTTGAACCGGCATTATAAAATTCGGCTTAGTACTGATCACCGTGCAAAATTTCGCGCCAATCGGCCGACGCATCTCTGAGATTTCGATGTTGGGTAGGTCGAAATTCGCAAACAAAACTTTGTTGTTAGTGAACCCAAGTCCACCAATTTTTTGCATTTAACGTGGAATAGATAGTAGTTAAAAACACTGTTTTTCTTGTTTCAAAAATATTTGCGGTCAAAGTCGAAAGTTGCCCAAAAAACGCGCGCACTGTAAATATTGGGTAGGTCGAAATGAGCAAACACAACTTTGTGGTTAAGAAACCAAATTCACCAGTTTTTTTTTGTTCAACGCGGAAAAAAAACGGCAGTTAATAAGGTCGTTAACCGTTTGTCGATATCTTAATACATTCCAGAGATATTTGCAGTCAAAGTCTAAAATTGTCCTAAATCGCGCCAAATTTTGAACGTTTTTTACTTTCCCAAATTTTAAGGGGGCGGTTTCCCTTAAATTTTGTACACGGGTTAACACCCCATCTAGCGGCACATCACGTGGTAAAGTGCCAAAGATCTAGTGGCTTATACGTTAAATTTTAAGCTAGTAGTAAAACATAAGGCCTTCCGGGAACTACCGTTGCGGGCGGCCTAATAGACCTAAGACTTTCTGACAAAACAACAACACGCACTGACTAGGCGGCTAATAAGCCTAAATATATTTTTGAATGGTTTTTAATGTCTATTTTACAGAAACTAACTAACTGCTAAACGTGCTAGCCAAAGTATTTCGTAAATCCGATCAATGTATGTCAAACACGTGAACAGCAAATGTATGTTTGCGTGGCGTTTGCGCCATGATGTATAAACCGAAAAAATGCGTCCGTCCTACGTGGCATTGTAGTGAACGTTGACGTGACAGCTTTCACGCACTAGCTCTTCGTGCCATTTGGTCCACATCCGCTTTACCTGCATACAGTGTCAACACACATAAACTTACGTCAAACTAGGCGCAAAGAAAATGTTAAAAAATGCAGTACAATAGTGGCATAGGCCTATTCAGAAATTTGTCAAGGGACCAAAATATATCCCTTTTCTGCCTTCACAGTTTATTTCGTTTCTTTCATTGTCTATGCCTGTCCCTAACTTATCCTCTTTTCTTTTAAGGGGTGGGGCAGAGTTGAGTCTCCAGTGCGCACACACACGCTGATGTGAGGGCATTACACACAATAATGTATAAGTAAAATTTAAATTATCATTTAAACTATTTTATGTAGAGTTTAATATGCCGTGCAGTGCTTTGTGGTGCATTTTGGCATCGAATCTGTGGCTATCCCATTTGCACTGTTTACTTACGGCTATTTTTGTCAGAAAGACGAGAAATAAGTTTACATGCTTTAGTACAGTAATGTGCTGTACCTTTTTGGAATTTGATCTGTCTTAAATGGAAGGTTTAAACTTCAACCCTCGATGCACACATTTCTGATATCTCGTAACAAATGTGCCTTTGAAGCCTCCGGTGCGGCACTATAGCACCGCAAGGATCTATATAATTATTGCTGTTGCTATTGTCATTATTGTTACCTCACGACACAAGTTTAGCTTCAGCGACTGCGAGCACTGGTCGAGTGATGCGTGAGGACAGAAGAACGTCAGACTTCGACTGCTGTTACTCAGTTCAGCCGTGAACATCACCGGCACTGCACCGCATAACACAGCACAGAACTCGATGCGTTTTGTATACATGTCAGAAGATTTATCGATAAATTAGAAATGAAACCAGGGCCGGATTTAGGCGGGGGCGGGGGCCCAGGGCCCCAGGCCTCCCACCAACAGGGGGTCTCCCACCAAACCCCTCAATTTTTAAAACCCTGTAATTCGATAGCCAATCTCTTTCTGAAATCCCAAATACGCCACTGGGCCCAGGCCTCCCACCAGGGGCCCCAGGCCTCCCACCAGCTAAATCCGGCCCTGTGTAAAATAGTCCTACTAAACAAGGTCGTAGCCAAAATTTTCGTTCGGGGGGGTTTGACCTCCTCTCCCTTTCGGATCCCTTTCCCTTTTTTCTTTTTCTTTTCTTTCTCTTTCCCTTTCTCTCCTCCTCTCCTCCTTACCTTTTCCCCTAACTTTCTTTGGAAGTAGGACTCCTGAAATTCAGCTACGGAGGCTGGGAGAACGCTGTGAGCTCAGCCCCAGCCGAAATCGAATTTGGTGCATTTTAGCCGTAAAATATGGCATTTGGTGGTAACAATTTTAATTATTTTCCTTATAATCAACTGATCAAATTTAATGCATGCAGTGTAAACAATCAAGGTTCAAATTCGTTTAGATTTGCTATTTTTATTTTACGATGTTTATGGAATTATTTTTTCCGGACACAGCGTAAATATAAAACTACAACGTATAAGAGTATCGACGGTGGAACCATTTTTGTTGGCAGATCACAGGGTGGCGGTTGCAGAATGACAATTTTAGCATCATTCGACAGAGGACGCTTCAAGCAAGTCTCAATTGTGTTATTCACGTGACGCGGACGCTCAAAATGCTTCCATTCTGGACGACATGGAAACTCGTACTGTTTTCCCAGTACGTCCCAACGCCCTACAGACAATATCCGTTATTATGAGCATATAACATTTTAAGCGTATACTATAAAAAAGCAAATAGGCCTAAACAACTGGAAACGATTAGAGCTTTCAATACTCTGCCGAGAACACAGCAAAATGTCTATCTCATCTATCTCATCACGTTGAAAATCTTGCTAAAGTTTGCACTACAATAAAAAATTATAGTTATTTAAATGTTTTGCAGAGCTAACAGTTGATTTGTTAATTTTCTGCTGAAGATTGAAATGTAAAAAATTAAGAAAAAGCTTATAAAGAAGTTCCGTGATTTCGACATTGTACATTTTTTTTAAAACAAAAGTCTTTGGTGAGTCAAATGACTGCGAAGATAGTGTAGCCGATGGAAACTAAATTGTAAAGTCAGACGGTTTAAGCAGGAACACGAATGTGACAGACAGAATGCGCAGACGTACGAATATGCGAAATCGCTGGTGCTGCAAGACGCGATTTCGCTAAAAATGACTTTTACCGTACACGCAGTAATATAATTAGGCCTATACTCACATGCTCTTTCTTGAGAACGACCTCTAGTTTGACCTTGAAACTCTGAGTCATCAATGGCGGACTTGTAGCAGACGTTCGACAGCGGAGGCGTAGTGTAGTAGCCGAAAGCCGCGCCAAGCCAAGCCGGTCTTTCCTCCGCATTACTAGCCTGTGTAGACCACTGGGGCCGAACAGCGCTTGGTCCGGTCCATGCCGGGACTGAGGCAAGTCCTCCCGGTTGCGCCAGCTGTGTCGTGGCACATCCGAACGTGACGCCGATCTTATCTCGCAGACCAGGAATATGACCCGCAAACCTGATTATATACAGGGTGCGCCGATAAAAATAAATTTCTAGGAAAAAAATTTTACATTGTTTACAGAATAGGATTCAAACCACATAGGTCTATTTGGAAATTTTTAGGCCTATATATTGCAATTAGGAGTAGCTCTATGACCCGCAAATCTAGTGAACAAGCACTTCGCGTTTGCGGCGTAGGCATATAGCTTAGAGATTTGTAAAAGCAGCATACTTTGGAAATCGGAGACGCGTGATGATCAACGTGAAAATGAAGAATACACGTTGAGTTTAGATTGCCTCATTTTTTTTGGTAGTCGTGACACACCTATGCGTCTGTATGCGGCTTTATATTCTTATACTTTGGCTTAATGTTTTAAACTAGCTTTCTGTATGATTAAACCCATGATTAGCTAATGATTACATATTTACGCTTTGACAACTGTTTAATAAATAAATATATAATGATAATGGGGAAAATGTGGCATATCTCAAATAATCGTGGGTTTTAAGTTGATGTAATTTAATGTAAACGCTTTACACGTTCACTAACTAAGCCGGTGTCGGCGGACGTCCGCATATCAAGTCTGCACTCAACACTCACATTTGTTTTGAATAAAATCATACGATTTTTTATTTACTGTTTATTATCTGGCTGCGAACATAAATCGCTCCTAAGAAGGCAACTGCAAAATTTGCCGAATCGTTTACAAGAAAGTAATTAAAGATTTCAATTTGATGTATTTTGATAGTTTAGCATCTTTAGGTCTAGTATTTTTTTCTCACAATTACTATGATAATAACATACCCGACGGTGTTGTACGGCGAAGGCTGTCGGTTGTCGCACACCTCGTTTTCTGTCATCTTGTACAATATTATTTCTCTAGTAATTGTAAAGAACCATAGACATTTTGGATGTTACACGCTTGTTTTCCGTGAGGTGTTTATATCGTTTTACTTTTGTTCTGTTGCTATGACGACGTTCGTATTGTTTTTGCCGTTCGCTGCCTGCTGTAGGCCTATAGGTACACCGTGCGCCAAAAAACGTCACTTTACTCGTATCTTATTTTCTCCAGTTATTGACTGATTTTCACATTTAAGCCTATTGACACACTCTGCAGACAATTATGTGTAACATTGCGATTATTAATTATTTTACCATTCCGTATATGCGTCTCTACAGTACCTTGTGAATTACACATGTAAGAAAAAACTAACGATAATAATAAACATAATAAGTAAATGAAAAAACTACTTCAAACCAACATTACGGTGAATGATCCGTATGACACTAGACTGTGTTAGACCCACACAATCTAGTGTATTACAGAGCATTTACCGCAATGTTGGTTTGAAGTGTTTTTACATACCAAAATGCTAGTCTGTTATTATTGTTACTCGTATGTGCATGCATATTTCAGTTATGTTTCACAATGTAGTGTATAGACGCATTTACGGTAGGGTTGGAAAGTTAATAGTCACATTATTGCAAATTGTCCGCAGAGTGTGCCAGTAAAAAAGTTTAAAAAATCGGTTAATAATTAGTGAAGAAGTGGACAAAAGTGGAGTGGCACGTTTTTTGGCCCACTCTGTATCTGCGATATACTCGCTACGATACGCTAATATTATTGCAAGTCGTCGAAATTCATTTATAACTGCCTAGTGCTTAATGCCTCTTTGCATTCGTAGTTATTGTGATGCTGCGGCATCAATCACACGAACGTAGGAGCATCAACGCAGTATGCAGTTGCGTAAATTGTTTCAGAAAGGCGACTGAAAAGCGAGACTTGTTTTAATGTGCCAGTATCTGCTCACTATAATTTTTTGCTGCATGGACTATTATAATCTGAGGCCTATCTATTAGTTTTAACCCTTTCCGGTCATAATAAATTGCTTGCAGCTTCAAGGTATAACAAGTCCAGCAATCGGTTGTAAAACCGCTGATGTGGAACGTACTGCCTGGCATCGTCAGCGCGACCAGTACAGTGCTGGCAAAGCCGGGAAACGCCAGGTACCACTCAAACACAGCGCCGCAAAGCTACAACTGTTGCACCGTGGCGAGTTTGCTGCATCAAATGCCCTGCTACAAAAAAATATATGGCTGAGCGAGTATACTCGTCTCTATGACCGAAACGGCAAATTTGATTTGTCCAGTTAACTCCACGGAACGACCAAAAAGGGTTAATGGTCTTCTTCGTTACTGGTGCCTGTTTTTGTACCGTTTTAATGTTTTATGATGTTTTGACAAGGTGAAGCAAATGACGCGCGAAATAAACTTGAATGTCATGTAACTCGTGAAATAACAATGAAAAACAGAAACATACGTCAAATATAACGACACAAAAATAGCAAAAGCAGTCAGTAGAACAGTGAAACCTTCGACGTAACGCACGTCTAATCAGCACTAAAAGACAAGTGTTTCGTTTATGCGTTATAAAAATGTCCGCAAAACAGCACAAAGTAACAGACAACAGACCGCGTTTTCAGGTCTCGAGATTTCAGCGATTCCGTTTTAGAATGGCCTACCGACCGATCTACACGGATAGAACTAGACCTACGCGTAAAATTAAATCTAAACTGAACTTCGCATGCATTGCTATAGGTCATCAGCGTAGCCCAAATTTCATTACGCCGACTTTCCACATGACGCCCGCGACCAACCAGAGACATCCAGGAATAATGCCTCGGGAAACGTCGACGCAATGGAATTTAAGCTTATGCAGATTGCAGCAGCGTCTATCACAGTCTGCTGCCCTATCGCAACATTACGGTTACAAATAAAATACAAAAAACGCTCAGAAACACGCATTTTGTGAAAACAAGTTTTCAAATCGCCATTAAAAATTTTTACACCAGCATCGAAAAAATATAAGCTTTTGTATAATATTGTATAATATAAATAATATATATATATATATATATATATACAC
>Ga0209367_1000931_pt1 | contig 33436 bp, 18 predicted proteins | sample WorMetLIZISLAND2_FD_187412 | JGI IMG/M metagenome (GOLD analysis project Ga0209367, IMG submission 187412) | Marine gutless worms symbiont microbial communities from Max Planck institute for Marine Microbiology, Germany - Olavius geniculatus... ... | reverse complement strand
ACAGTATTTAATAAAATATGTGACAAACGCACATAATAAAATAGCAAAACAGAAGAGAAATGTAATTTAGACAAGGTAACATAGCATAAAATAATTAGACACAGTCAAAAAGTGATCTAACTAAAAAGACTGTTTATGTGCTAAAAAGCTGGCTATAAAACAAAAAAATGGTTTATTCGGACCGTGAAAAAGGTCTTTTCATTCCTATATTGTGATGCAGTGATATTTTAATTAGGCTAACTAGCAAAGCGAAACATGTGATGCACGAAAGCTAACTTATAGAGCGCAAGATGTTTACAAGAAGCCGTCAAAATTAAGGTTAGCGTGGGCACTAAAAGATCGAAAACCTAGTTTACAGAAAGTCAAGATGGCGACAAAACAACCCAATACACTTACGAATGTCTACAGAAAAAGTATTTCAAAATCCAAATGGTGAGATCTTTTACTATGAAATTACGAGAAACAATATCACTTGATAGGACATTAACCTGCTTAGTTCTTTAGGCCTTTACAATTGGTCTTCTAAACCTACGATGAACAAGTTGATCTGAAAATAAGTAGTAGGCCTACATAGGGGTTACCTGTTCAACGGATGTTGATATTTAATTGCCCGTCACTGCTGTTATGATAATGCAAAAGATGTTAACGGCGCTGTCTAAAAATGCCTATGCAGCTACGATGATAGCAGGTTGCTAGGCTTTCGCATCTGATGATGTCACGATTTAATGCGTTGCCAAGTTAATTCGTATAAAATGGATTCCTGATTGACAATGTTTACTTGTGTTTACATGCATCACGACATTGAACTAAATATTTTTGTTATATTTAATATTTAGTTCAATGCATCACGATATCCAAAATCTACCGTGCTTGCAGTAAAATCTGTAAAACAATAACGTTCTCTATATTTTCTACGAGTGGGCATCTGATCATTCGTGCGACAAAACAGCGCTGATTGCTTCATATTTTCTAAATAAGTCAGTTCTAATTGAGAAAAAAAACGTTTCATCATGGTCCAGAGTAGTGTCACTAAACAATGCACTTTAGAGTAGTTTAGACCGTGTTGACTGAAAATGCCGGATATAAAATTGCATGACATGAAATTGCAGGACAACAATGATATCGTGCGAAAAAAATTATATTACAATGCAGTATGCAATGTTTTTGGCCAAAACAACGTATAGAAACAAAAAGTTGTATATTATTAAAAAAATTATATGAAATGGTTTACTCAAGCTATTTAGCCACATAAAACATTACTTTCGAGGTTTGCAATTTCACGTGCTGCATTTTTATGTCCTGCAGTTATTTTATGACCGTGATTGACGGCGTGTTCTGAGGCCTGGGATGTGCGTGTTATGAACAGACCCGAGAGGTTTCAACCGTCACGCTTGATCGAAGTGAGATAACGGGCAATTATAACACTTAAAACAATGTGGTAAAGTCGGAGAAAAAAGGCCATAAAATAAAGACTGCAAATAGTTATAAAGCTGAACGAAAATTCATTCTCAAAATCGTGCCCTAAACCGTCTTCCTTATTTCACCAATATGCAAATAGGTGAATCCTCCATCTTATTTTTAACCCCTCGGCATTTTCAACCTTTAATTCTCGATGTTTTCTCTTCCACCCCTAATGAATTTTACACCCTTCCTTTCAGTAGCATAGACAAATGGGACAGCTTGCCCCCAATCATAGATGTAAAAAACGTTTTTTTATTTTGTCACGTTTTTTACGTTTTTTAACGTTTTTTATTTTGCTCAACGTTTTTTATTTAGAAAACGTGCATTGAAAATCCCATCAAAAGCTTTGTGAAGCACTTTTTGGACCACAGAAACGAATTAATAAGTCATAGTGATGTAGTTTACTTAGTTAGTCAAAATTTACTAAATAAAATGTTTTAACTAGTATATTTAGTCAGTTTAATGCTATTGTCTTATGATCACACAGCTAAATTGAAATTAAATGAAGTTCTCTCTATCTAAACTATAATTCCAGGTATACTGCACTTACAGCATTAGGCGTTAGGCAAGAAGTTAAACACAGTATGACCAACGTTTTTTTTTCAACGTTTTTAAACGTTTTTTATTCTTGCCACGTATTTTACGTTTTTTAACGTTTTTTTATTTTTCCTGAAACGTTTTTTTACATCTATGCCCCCAATCTAATTTTTTTGGCGGCGAATACAGAACGACGGACTGCAACAACGTTATTCTGCAGACGCAGATTTTGCGTTGCAGCTCAGACTGTTGCTAGCGCTGGCTTTTGTTCCCGTGGCTGATATGGAAACGGCATTCGACTACGTTTCTTCTAATTTCCCAGCTGAAGGCAACTCAGTCCTGGATTACTTTGAAGACGTTTACATCGGTCGACTGATCCGATGAGGTAATCGTCGAGCAGCACTTTTTCCGCCAACCACCTGGAATGTCCACGACCGTGTTATTAATGATCTTCTGTGGAGGGTTGGCATCACGCATACCAGCGCAGCATTGGATGCCATCATCCAAACTTTTGATCATTCATAGAGGTACTTCAGCTCGAAGAAGCAAATCAATGATTAGTACTCGTACAGGCAACTGCCGGCAGCTCTCGGCCACGAAAACGCAAACGTTACGAAGCTTTAAATACACGAATCGGAAACCTCATTGACAACTATGCGCACACTGAGATTGGCCATTTTCTGCGCAGGATTGCTCACAATGTTGAAATACACATATAGGTATGACAACTTTTTTTTTCTTTGCAGGTGTTGCGACAGTCGCAACATTTTGCGCATAATGTTCACCATTCTGACTTTCGCCATTTCCATTGTCGAAATTTTGACATTTCGACATTTTGACTTCGACATTGTGACTGTCGACATTTTCACTGTCGACATTTTGACAGTGCACCCCTGCGCCAACACTACCAACAGTGTGACAACGAACACTCCATATTTCGTGCTAAAAAGACCAAAAAATGCAATTTGGGGCATATTTGACCCCACCGTGACTTTGACCTTAACCTTTAGACACCAAAATTAGATGCGTCTATCCTTCCCTGAAGTCCGTTAGTGGTGAAAGTTTTATCAAATTCTGCCAACAAATACGCCAGATATCTTGCTAACAGGCTAACAATGTTTGTTCGAGACTGACGCACGCACGGATGCACGAAAACTCTAGAAACAATGCCTCTGGCCACTACGTTGGCGGAGGCATAAAATAGTTACCTAACAAGTAATTGAAGTAGACAACAAACGCCATATCAACGAGCGAATATTTGGAAAAAATCCATAAAACAATATAGCGATAAACTGTTAATAGGCCTATAGTAGTCTGTTGACAAATAATCACATATAATGGTGTTACTAATATTGGCAAAAATACATTTAAAAGTAATAAAGAAGCATCAATAAATAAAAATTATATAATATAATGTTTTATCTAAGCAATACAACATGATTACCGTACGAAATATGAATAGGCCCTAGGTTAATATAAAAATGAACGTCAGATGTGCTGGTGAAAACTGATGTTCAACCAATCTAGCTTTGCAGCGCGATCGAGCACAATTATCGGAATTCTTATGAGTTTGATTATTTACCACTAAAAAGACGATGATCGACTACACAAACAAATGCAGCACAGAGGAAAGTGCAAGACAGCTTGAGTGATTTCTACTTTTTAAGGGCAGACACTTCGGGTGATAGGACAGTTGTAAACGGGCACTGACAGCGCATAGGCGGCGATAAGTATATAGAATAGATGCTTTTTGTCCATGTTGCTGAGCATAAGCATAAAACTAGAACTCTGGAAATATTCGAATAATAATCATGACGCCGTGATGTCAGTTGCGGCCGGAGCATTTTGAATTTCCGAGTAAGCCGGCTTCGATTAACTTCAACTTTTACTACCAACGAAAAACTCGTCACTCAGGAGGAAACCACCCAAGGTATCCGTTTCCAAGTTGTCATACAGTCCAGTATAGAGGGGATGTTAGTAGGCCCAAGAGTTCTGCGTGCATGTTGGGACTGTTGGGGTTTAGGATGACTTCTTGCCCATGCGGTATGCGGATCCGCACGCCCGGTTGCTGCCGCCACCGGACTCGTTCTCATGGCTGGTCAGCCTGGTCAGCGAGCCGCCGACCTGGCTGCCGAGGGTCTTGGTCGGCCACTTGTACGGCTTGCGCTCGGCCGTGGGCGCTGCCGCAGGGTTGAGAGCTATGGTGTTGGTCACCGCGCTGCGCTTGGCGGCAATGAATTCACGGAGGTCGGTTTTGACCATGCACGGAGATGTGGCAGCTGATGCCGGGGGCGCGCTGAGCTTGGGCCCAGCTGATGCGGCTGGTGCTCCGGCAGGCGGCGCTCTGTCCGCAACGTCAGCAGCAGAGGCGGCGGCAGGGGCGTCCGCGGCGCTCTGGGTGCTCGGCATCGCCGGTGGTCCTTCCTCCCAGGCCTTCTTCTTAGTCGGTGGACACGGCCGCCTGGCGTCTAGAGCTCCCTGCACGTCCTGCAGAGCACAGCCATCAACACCCATCGCATACGCAACAAGGACCGAGGTAATTTGGCAAGAGGCGGAATCGTTTCCTCGTTTGTATTCTCCGGGTGGCAGCACATCTAATGATCTAACACAATGTGTCACTGGACCCCGCAAAACGGCATCTGAATTCATCGAACCGTTTAAGCAAAGTGCATAAGTTTGACAGACGACAGACGGAGAAATGTGAAAAAAATAGGCGAAATGGTTAGCGCTGCAAAATAACAGAAAAATAACTTAAGTAAAGAAACCAATTAACGAACGAAAATTTTTAAAATGCTCCGGACTGCGCGAATGAATTACTGAAACGACCATGTTTAATAGCTAAAGCGAAAGAACAAATTAAGAAGTTTCCTACTGTGAGAATAACAAATAATTTGAGCAAAGCTCACGTGACGCGCGACAGCAGCAGTTCTGCCATCTGAGCAGCAAGTGAACAGCGTGCCGAAAATTGCAAGAAAACATTAAAAACCCTTTATTTTAAGAGTTTAAAATCATTTAAGGTCATTCAATTCATCGATGTTGACACTATTCAAAAGCTCGTCACTAGTGCTTGTTGCAATAAGCAGCATGTCTGTGCCTACCTGCAACTGTTTTCACGCTAGACGAGCTAAATAACCGACTTTTTAGGGGGGTACCTCTTTTTGATGCTCGCTTGCGCAGGCCTCCTTAAACCTAAGGGGTCGTGACCTAAACTGCTAAAATCTGCGTTAATGCTGAAAATTTGATACGCTGGTTGATTTGGTCTGTCTCCAGCCATTTCGTCGCAATTTACTGTTGAAATGTGCGCTGCATCCAAAAATTGCGAAAAAATCACTAAAACTCCCTTCTGGAAGGTTCAGGATCGTTCAAGGTTATCGATGTTAATAAATCTAAAAAGCCTGTTACCAGTATTTGTTACGATAAGCAGCATGTTTATACCTATCTGCAACCGTTTTCACACTATCCGAGGCAATATTTGCAAAATAACGTCTTTTAGAGGGTACCCCACTTTGACGCCCTCATTCAAAAGAAACCCCCTCACCCAGGGGCATAAAATTTTGTGACGATAAACTAGAGTCCTTGGGGCAGCCCAAGATAAAGATCCTAGCTTGCGTCTGTTTGACACAATACCGCAGTGTGACGGACGGACAGAGGGCGAACACCTCGACGATGGCTAAGACGCGCGAAGCATTCATGATTTTGTTGTCGCGCGTAAAAATGTTTACTTACCAGTATAATATTCTAAAAACCAATGTAGTTAGAAGTAAAACAACGTAAAAACAAATGCGAAAACAGTCACTCGATTGACTTAATTTAACAGCAGCGTTAGTGGCTCTGATGCAGCTTAGCTCTTCTGTCAGCTCCATACTGATAACATACTCATAAACCCGGCGCTATAGGCTGCCATTAGGCCTACTTCCCTACTCAAATGCAAAACATAACCTTTTGACCAGTAACAAATTAAACCGTTTGGTAACAGAACAAAAGCATTGGCCTATTTGGAAAAAAAACTTGGCAAAGAAAGTTCAAAATACAAAATAAAACCCCCAGATCTGGCGCTAATGTTTTAAACTACAGAACACTGTGCAGAATACTGACGCATGACTAACTGCAAACGGCTTAATTTGTTAGTTGCCATAATTATTAAAAAATAACTGACTATTAATACAAAAAGCAATACAAACCATGGGCATGTAGCAGGAGACGCTTTGTGCCCCAGGAATTCCATCGCTACAATGAAACATCATCAGCAGTAACAACAGATTGGACCTCTATACGCCACAAGCCGAAACAACGCCAGCATGCTGTACTTTTGTCCGTATTTTCGTCAAATTTTTTTTACAAATTTTCAAATTTTTTTCAAGGGCATACTTGTGGAGAAATTTAAAAATAGTGTTGACGGTTTAATGAAAACTTACTGACAAGTTTTACTACACGTGTTAGTGAAAGATAAAAACGAGTAAATATTTTGCGAAGATATGGACACGAGTGTGATAGTTTGTTTTTCTTAATTCACGAACGCATTATTAATGACAGAAACGATATGCAAGTGTAACTACAGGTTTTATGCAAATATAGTTTTTTTCCTGATTTTCTTAAAAGCGTTATTTAAAACACAATTTTCCATGAACCAGTTGTTAACCCTTGGCCCAGACTGGTCAGCCAATTACATTTACATTAAACTCACACTTACATTATGCTTAAGCTGCATAAATGTACTCTAAAGATCAGATGGACCCGCAGAAATACATGATCTGCTACATCATATTAACATGTGAGTAATAAACCGCTTACGTATTTGCTTACTTACTTATATACTCATTTAATTATAATAATAACTGACGTATGACATACTGCAGACCCAGCCAACTGCCAAGAAATGTACCATTTAACTAACAAAGCTAATAAAGCAGTAGAAGATTACACAAAACAGCTCATAGATAGGCCTACTTCTAAACACTTACACGCATTCAGTTTCACATTCCACCAGATCTCTGCAACAACAAACTCACACTGAGTTCAGCACAAAATTCCCGCTAAAATCAATCAATCAATTAATTATGTTTATTAGATTGCATAAGCACAAAGGTACAAAACAGTTTGAAAATATGGGCCAAAAATTAATCCGATTCAGCATCAATAATCTTGGTGAAACGAAAATGTATCCGAGAAAACAAGTAAACGACCACAATAAAAATATTTTTTGTGTCGTTAAACAAAAAAAACTGAGACCGTCACATGTCAACACAGTACGACATTTGAAAAAAAAAACAAAGCAGGCGAATTAACACGAGTATGGTAGTAAAATATCAATAAGCGACGTTTATTGAGAAATCGACTGTTCTTAAAGCGGCTGTTGGTTCGACTCCCAGGTCAGGTCATTATCCAGTGGTTAGTTCACGAATGGATGACTGTTTGCACGCACGTAAACTATCTCAGTATATAACCAACACCAAGGTCAACTCAGCCTTCCATCCCTCTGGGATAGGTAGATCGAGTACCGGCCTGCCTGGCTAAAAACAGAGCGCGTTCACTTGCATCAGGTGTCAGTTAACACTGTATGATCCCATATGGCAGGTGACGCTCCGTAGCTATGAGACTGGTTTCTTAAGTTATAACTTATCGTTAGGCCATTTAACCAATAATCCTAGTAACTGAGAGCAAGTTGTTGCTGACCTCTCGTGGCAAGCACTGGTAGGAGCAACGCGTTTTCTCACTTGCTTCTTGCTGACGACGCCGCCCGTGCTTCGATAGACCGCGAACGGATCGCAACTTTCTGACGGACGCAGCGGCGACGGCATTCTGCAGTTACGGTACACGACGTGTGTTATGCCGTGAATACACGAGGCGACCGTCGCGGCAACGATGATTGCCTGGTGTATTCACTACATTGCAACAAAACGTAAAAACAAACGATGATACACCATCGAATTGCACAGTTTCGAACTTCCACACTTATCTCTTTCCTGTTTCCTCCTTCCATTCCTTTTTGCTCCCCTTTCCGATTCTTGTCTTTCACTACTATTTCTACCTTAATGAGATCTGGGGGCGCTGTAAGGTTTTCCAGCGGGCCCGGGCAGAGATAGACCGCCGAACGCGTTTTGGCGCAAAATGCCAGTAGGCCTAAGTTTCTATTTTTATACCGCAGAACACAAAAGTTTATCTACTAAAATGGTACAAAAACGACGGCTATAATTTTACATGTCTTACCGAGTCATAACCACTCTTTTGAATCGTAGCCGTTCAATTCACAGGACATTCGAATTAGATGAAAATGTTGCAAGTACGACTTGCAAACGACAAGTGGCCGTAGTGAACAAAACATGAACGTGAAGAATGTCACTGGTTCTGACAACACGAAAACTAACATAACTGTTTGTCACTTGTTTTCGCTTCTTGCTGGTTGTTTGTTTGGTGATTTCCTTTTTTTCTGCTGTCACTGTATGACAAATTAAGTTGAACATATACAAGCATAGAATAACTAACGTTCGAGCGATTTGTCTGAACTGGTCCAGTTCAAACGTCGTGTACGGCTTCATTGACTTTGTTACCGGTAGACCGGGAGGCAGGACGTCACTGCCAGCTCCACTGAACATACAACAAGACGCGGCATTGATGCTGGTTATGTATATAAGTATGTTATAAGTATTAATTTTGGTTTACGCTAATTTCTGCAGAATCGTGTCTTTTGAGCCGTTAACTGCCACAATTAAGTGTGGCGATCAAATCAGACGGTCTTAAAGTCAGGCAGATTTTTCTCAAAGCGTTTCCCTGGGAGTGTGTCTATTTGTCTGCCTATACAAACTGTTGCTGCTGCTGCATCTGTACATTGGCTGGCTCAGGAGTCAGAACTGAGTTCGGACGCTTCTGCCAATTATTTATCTACACTGTGTCTCAAAAAAACATCCTCGACATTTTCAACTGTAAGTTGAAAATCAATTATCCGATTTTGATAATTTTTGGTACGAATATTCCTGACACAACTTGCCACCAAATGACAATTTAGTTTCCCATCTCACCTAACGTTTTTTGCACTACTTGGGGAAAACACAACCACCGAAATATCACTTTCTATCCAATTCGTTATGATTGCTTAATTAACATTTCCCGTAAAAACACACTTTGTTCACATTTCTGACACTTTGGCTGACATTTCATCCAGTTGTCCATTTTTAACTGTCTGTAGTAAAATTGTTTAAAGTGTTGGCCCACTATGCAAACACAAGCAAGATGACGCTTTCTCCATTCATTGACAGCAATATTGATAATTTTCTGCTCCAGACTAATCCAGGCTGTACCAGTCGCTTCTTGACTTTACAAACATTCCTAAACTTCATCTGGTAGACAGACACACTGCTGCAAGATGGTTAAACCTTGGGGCCCACAGATTAGTATAAATAGAATTTATCGACGTTTTTCATTCTCTTTAACACTTATTATGCTTGGTCTGATTTCCCCAGGTAGTGCAAAAGCAAACGTTGGGTGAGGTGAAAACTAAAACCCTTATTTAATAACCAGTGGTGTCAAAAATATTTCTGCCAAAAATTATTAAAATCTGCTAATTTTTCTTCATGTTACGATCGATAATGTCGGGAATGTTTTTTCAGGTTTTCTGTTTATCTTAACACATATTTCGCTTGATCTGATTTCCCTAGGTAGTGCAGAAGCATACATTGGGTGAGGTAAAAAAACTGAACGGTCGTTTGATGGCAAGTTGTATCGGAAATATTCGTAGCAAAAATTATCAAAATTTGATAATTGTTTTTCAATTAACAGTCGAAAATGTCGGGGATGTTTCTTTTGAGACACAGCGTATAATCTGCGGCGTTGTTGACATTGGCGTACTGCTAAAACAGAAAACAACAAAGCCAAAATATATGCTCCTCCATTACTACGGCCAAATAAATAAATAAATAAGGTAGTTACGGGTGTTGGACGGCACGGACGACGCGGTCGCACGAGAGGCAGCGCGCCTTCTTGGTACCGGCGGCAGCTTCTCCCGTGTCGGAGTCCATCTTGTGCTGGACGGACGACAGACGACGGGCGATGCATCGCAGCTTTATCTCCAGAGAGTCGGTGAACGTTTCCATCTCAACGCGACTCAGTTTGCTGTCCACCACTCCCGTCAAGAACCCGATGATGCGTCGCCATTCGTTGTCCTACACAACACGCCGTCCACCAGTCGCTTTATGCGGCCATCTCTCCCCACATAGGCCGCGTTACACGTTTTGCCCGTCCGTCCGACTGTCTGTCTGTCTGTCTGTCTGTCGCGTACGGGTTTCTAACTCGAAATCAAAACGGCAATAAAACAAATAAAATCCACAATTCACACGTGTGAGTAATTATCGAGGCAATTTTCAGTTAGCGAGGCCGAATGTCAAGATTATTAAACGTCAAAAACCTCAAAAAATAACAGCTCAAATAGATCCTGATAGAATATTTGGAGAAGTGAAAAGTGGCCCAAACACAAAATTTGCACTTTGGCGTCGATGTGGATCACGAAATAAAACAAACTTGGCCAACAGCCTAATCATTGCCATTCAGTGAGAAACACGGGAATGCTATACTACTAATGCTGCTAAGCTGCTGTTGCTGACTACTACCAGACTATAATTACCACATTACGTCTACTTCTTTTTTAACTGCCGTGCAGCTCTTTGACGGCTTGGATAGCAACATTGACGTTCTGCGTTCACTACGGCTACGACTACTAAGAAGCATGTTCGTAGAGATATTAGTTATGACTGACGTTGTCTAGCAGCTTCTGGAGCATGTCGCTGACCACGTCTCCGAGACCGACAGAGATAGCCTGGAGCAGCGTGTACGGAACCTTCGTGTCCACTTCATCCATCACCGGCTGAAGCGCCATCTGAAAACAACAGTGCAAGCAATACCAACCGATCAACGGCATCACTATTATAATTATATGTACCGCTAACTGGACGATTAAAGACTACAGGTCTGCACGGGGACAGACACTAAACCCCATTTCTCCCGTCTCCATGCCATAAACACTCTACCCATCCTCACCCTTCTCCACCACAGCCGCCACTCTGTCCCCATCTTGACCCCATTACCTTGTGACGCTTTGCAAGAAATGGAATTTGCAAGGAAACCGTTACATTTTTTTCAACAGTGTTAATGTATGATAATGAATGTTAAGAAATAATTAACTGATTATCGTACTAATAGCAAAATATATTTTCCCACACTGTTAATGTAAAAGTAACTTAAAAATAAATGTGCAGACACTTAACATCATCAGCTAATTTAGAACGTTCAAAACGTCTTGTGGTCTGAATGTACAGTTGGTTTTGGCAGGCAAAAAGTTTACTTCCACACTTATAAAGTTTAGTATATTACATTCAAATCATATACGCTTTATCTCAAATGTTTACAAGAAATTTGAACTAATGCTCACGAGACGCGCGAAAGCCTATAGCAGTTCCTGTTCGCAGGTAATCTTAGTTTATCTCCATCCATTTCGTCGCAACTTACTAAAATTATTTAATTGCTCCATCCTCAAAACCCCTTGTTAGATGCAAGAATCTTGGAGATATCTCGTACATATGTCGAGTCATAAACCATTTTGTCCCAAATTTCGTTCCCATTGCAACGAGGGTCAGTCGGGGTAAAATTCGATTAGCAGCATTCGCTGGCCCATTCCCCAAAACCCCCGTATAGACACAAAAATCTCGCAGATATCTCTTACACAAGCCGAGTTATAGCCAATTTTGTCCCAAATTTCGTTGTCATGGCAACGGGGGTCGGTCGGGGGAAAATGCGATTGGCAGCATTTAATGGCCCATCTCCGAAAACCCCCTATAGACGCAAAATTATCGCAGATATCTCTTACACAGACCGAGTTATAGCCCATTTTGTCCCAAATTTCGTTGCTGTGGCAACCAGGGAGGGTCCGGGCTAAAATTGAATAACACCGTTATATTGTCCGTATCCGAAAACCATACTCTAAAACCAAAAATTACGACCCTATTTTATACACAGCCAACGTTATGACCGTTTAAAAATTGTTTAATTTTCCCCATAGACGGCATTGTAATTTTTTGATTTTTTTTGCGAATAAATACGTTAAATATTTAATTTTAATTTTTTAACCTTAAAAAGGCACTTCCTTGTGCAAAAATGCGTCGTTTAACGTATTAAGCGTAAAAATCCCTTAAGGGGTCTGACCTGTGGGTGCGTTGAAGAAAAAAAGGCATTATAAAGAAAAAAGTTTGCGTATATTTCACCCATTTGCCGAGAACCCCAACTTGGAAGAATTTGCATAAATTTTGCATGAGGGTCCCCTCCCCGAACCGTGCCAAATTTTGTCTCAATCGGGTTAGAGGTTTTGATTTTGTGGGGGTCAAATTTTTGGATTTCCCATAAGAAAGAGAAGTCGCCGTTAACACAGAGCTTGAACTACCGTACGGTTCCTGAAACTAGAGTCTTCTATGCAGCCGACTGTAAAGATTTGGTGATCTTAGCTTGCACCGTTTTTGACTGATCCACCCGTGTGACAGACAGCCAGACGACAGAATTGCGATGGCTAAGACGCGCTGCAGTAGCTGCTTTCGCGCGTAAAAACAGGATACAGTCAGTCTCACATGATATTTGTACAGGCATAGTAGGCCAAATACTGCTGCCTACGGAACTGTGATAGACACAACATAATCTGTCTATATATAGGCTATAGGCATACGCATTCCTTGCAAAGTCCATTCCTTGCAGATTTACACAGATGCGAATATTGGCGGCTTTCCTTGAATTTTCCTTTCCTTGCAAATTCAGTCCATCTCAGCAAGACAATGGCTGAATGCACACAAACCACGCTGCTCTACAGCATTTATGTTTCACAAGGTAGTGTAGCGACGCGTTTTAAGTGTGGCGAAATCTTTAATGACAACCTTATCGCAAAATTTCTGAGTCCGCATCGTAACCATTCCAGACATAATTACCGTAGTTTAACATTTCAGCCTTCGAGAACTAAGTACCGAGAATGCAAGAAACAAATAAATAGACATAGCCGAGTTCTCAAGGGCAAATTCTTGTTGTGTATCGTACATACCAATTTATTAAAAGATCACGGTGTTGATACCTGGCACTGTGACATAGTGATGAATGGCTCCGGCTTCTCAGGTCCAGTGGCGCGGCCGCCAGTCCTGTCAAAGATGACCTCCATGTCCGCCTTGAGGAGGTTCAAGCTGTCTTGCATGACGCACCAGGACATTCGCACCTGAATCAGTAACATTCACCTCCGTTTAATCCCTCGCACGAGCGGCGCCAAAGAAAAAATGGGGAAAAGGAGCTGCCCCCTGTGCTCTCGCCCTTGTCCCCCAGTTGACCCAAAAATAAATGTTGATGGTGATAAAGTGCCCTCTGGTAACAATACGCGTGCCAAAGTGTAACTTATAAATTGCCATTTTAGCAAAGACAACACAAATATCTGCAATTTTTGGCGTTACCAAGTATTAACAAAAAATTTGAGCTAATGCTCACGAGATGCGCGAAAGCCTATAGCAGTTCCTGTTCGCAAATTATCAGTCTATCTCCAGCCATTTTGTCGCGACTTTTACGAGGGTACCGCAATTTGATGCCCTCGTGCGCAGGTTTCCTTGAACCTAGAAAATCGAGACTTGGACCGTTGAAATCTGCGTTCAATATTCATACGCAGTTTGTCGATGTCTATCTCAATTGGTTTCGGCGCAATTCCCTCTTGAAATGTGTCTCGCAGCCTGAAATCGCCAAAAAATCCATAAAAACCCTATTTTAGCGTTCAAGGTCATTCAAGGTCATTGAATTCGGTGGCAATCGAGAGCCAGTGTACGACTTACTATTAGTGATTAATAGCAACCTAGGCCCTATCTCGCACCGTTATCGAGATACAGCGACTCATTGGCTAAAATCTGAAATTTTTTTCACCCCTCTCATGTAGCGCCCTCGTTCGGGATGACTCCTTCCGAATTTATGAAAACGCTTTACGGTTCCTAAAACTAGAGTCTTCCAGGCAGTCGAAGGTGAAGATTTAGTGATCCTAGCTTGCATCGTTTTTGATTGATCCACCCGTGTGACGGACGGACGGACGGACGGACAGACATACAGACAAACAGAATTGCGATGGCTAAGACGCGCTAAAAGCAGTAGCTGTTTTCGCGCGTAAAAAGGAGGCAAAATTTAATTTTAAACGTCCGAAAGCCAGAAATGTTTCAGCCCAGCCCAACAAGAGGCCCTGCCCCCGGATTTCACTACGTTTTTATGCACAAACCAACTAAATAACATACAAATTTTTATTGCCCGCCTTCTGTGCCCTGGCTCTTGCCCCACGTTGTCTCACCTTTATATTTCTAGCGTCGCCCATTAGCCTTTACACATGTACGACGAGACAAAATACACGGTGTTCAAAAAAGCACCCCTTTTCTTTCTGTTATAACTCGGTCAAATGACAATGAACTTCCACGAAATTTTTAGCAGTTGTAGCCAAAGTATACAAATTCAGCCACAATGGAAAAAATTTAATTGTTATTTAAAAATTCGTCGCCAGACGTGATGTAACGTTGACGTCATGAAATGTATTGTGAGCGCACGCAGAGACGTCACGGCAAGGAGTAATTTTTGCCTTAAATTTTAGCCTGTGGGAAAATGTTTTTCTTGTTGAATTTTTCGGAAATTTGCAGCTATCTGACTGGAAAGCGCAACTTCGTGCCCCAACTTTTTAACCAACCAACGACGCTGCTGATGTGCATAATTCTATGCACAAGTAACGAGATCTGTCAATTTGCCTCAAAACAAGTTATTTTTCTGCAGCAAAAACGAGCAAAGGTCTACCTGCAAGCCCTCGCAGTCAGGCTTTCCTCTTCTACAAGGTCCCCCGTCCTGGCCTTGACATTCTCCGTAGCACTCCTTTAGAATGCAGTCGATATCAGCCTGCAATTGCTTCAGCTTCTCTTGAACGCAGACCAGAGAACCCGCTTCCTAAAACGACAACAAAATGCGATTTCCTCACGGTTCATTTTACAAATTCCTAAACCTTTATTACTAGAAAAAACAAGGGCCAAAATCATTTTAAACTAAGCGGCATCGCTCGAGACATAATGTGGGTTTTGCTATAAGTTGCATTGCAGATTTCAACTAGAAGTTCTAATCACAAAACTCTCTTTCGTGTCGGGGAGGGACTTCTGGCCCCTGTCTGATGAAATGTTACTTGGACGAGTGTGCCTGTTAATGGCATTTCGGTCCGTCCAACGGCTTTAGTAAGGTGCACGAGTGTGACAGTCAGAGAGACGACGCTAACGATGATGCTTTCATTGATGACGCCTAAAATACATGAACTAAATATCTAAATTGTCAAACTCTTTGTCAGGTAATGACAGCTGTTCGACTGAGTGCATCTGCAGTTGGCTTTGGTTGTCTGGTAATGAATTTTTTAACTGCACCTTTCAAACAATAATTCAACATCATACATCATTATAAAACATCAGAGAAAAACATTTTTAAAAATTACTATGTCCAATCAAATTAACATAACAAACTTGCAAAAACGAGTTAAACAAAATTAAGTTAGTTCTTCGGCGAGTTTCTCGCCGACATTGTGCACTATATAAATTAAATTTAGCCTACTTACTAAATTTGCTTACTTACTTCTTCACATCAAATTAAATTTATCATGCAAAGGCAGTAGCATCTGCACATGTCATAGGCCTACACATACGTACAGTGATTATATGATGTGAAATGACGACAGTGTAGCACTATAACCTGTCCCAAAATTAGCGGTACAGAAAGTTAGTGTAAAATCGTTAATACCTGACAGATTTTTTACAAAATTTAAAACAGTCACTGAAACAATCATTCTGAACTAGTCTTTAAGTTTGAGCTTAAAATGACCGCCTTTGGCCTCGACGCGTGTAAGGCGGGTACGCTGCTGCTTGATCCCTTTGTCAATAACAATGCATTGAACGTATCTTAATGTAAACAAAATTTGACGTCATAATGACGTTACATTGAGCACACACGGTAAGCTGCGTACGTCATAATAAGTGTGACCGTAAGTAATGTTAAGATAGTACAGTGTACGATATTTCGTTAAAATCCATAAACTACAGACTGAATTAGGCGAGTTTGAAGTAGGGGAGGCCGCTAATTTTGGGACATGGTGTGTATACAGCTTTTTTCACCAAATATACATAGTAAAAAAATACGTACACACACGCTCGGCTCAATACGGCCAAAACCCGACCTTTCTGAAACCTATGCTAAAGCCACGATTTTAATCCTTAAACTAAAACATTAATTAAAACACAGCATCACTAAAACAGCAAAAAGACTATGTGATGCACGTACCTTGCGAAACATTGCTTTGATACACTCCACCAGGTCCATGAGCTCATCAAACCGCGCGATAATGCTCTCTGAAATAATATGAACAATTAAATTTACCATATCAGACCATTCAAGACATTCAGTATTATAACAACTCTAGCAAAAGTTATTTATCAGTCCCTTATTTCATGAACTACCTCTCAGGCAGAACACACCTTCGATCACGGTCATAATATAAGTACGTTTCAACACGGTCTACCGTGTGTTATGCCTCGCTACACTTGCATAATACACTATAAACCGTGTTGGAACGTATACTTAGCTTACATCGATAGCTTTGCCAGCTCCTTCAACTTGTGTGACTTCTGAACTTAAGTTTGTTTATCCACTAATAAAACATAATGCATATTTTCTACGCGTTCTTTAGGCTAATGCTGCAACGATGGTAACCATGTAGGCTATTCTTTTTATCTAGTTATTCATAGCAGCAGACACAGTAAGCTTAACTCTTATCTTTGGTTACGCTCTTGTTCACTATTAAATCCAGTTAAATCTAATTGCAGACATAAAACGTCGATAAGAAAATGCTCACCAATCTGGGCAATTGCTGGATGGCTAAGATCCACTTTCTTCGCCAACTGGTCTTTTATCCACAACTGTAAACACACATACAGACGTGTAAGTATATTTTTACTACAGATGTTTGTGACGCAAACGATTTATTTATGTATATAAAGGGCTGCTTGGTGGCTCAGTGGTTAGGGCGTTGAATTCGAGATGAAAACTCCGCTTATGCTGCAGATGGGGTAAAGCCCAGTTTGCTTATTGCACATAGCATCACTTAAATAACAAATTCAATTTACAAAACGTATCACCAGATTATTTGTTGGACTCCCGGTTGGGACGCCATCAACTAGTAACTACTTGGATGGGTGACTGACTGACTCTGTGTGATTCCATATGGCAGGTGACGCTCCGTATCTTTGAGATGGGTTTCCTATAAAAAGCTATATACCTTTTTAAAAACCCAGACAGCGATGTACTTAGTACCTCAAGTTCGTCGACTCTTCTCACGAGAGCCTCGTGCCGTGCATTTAAGCCTCCGAGCTTATGCATCAAACCTTTCAGACCCTTGGTCGCCGGCGCTAGCGGCGCCTTCGTTGACGAACTTCTCGAGTCGTTGGCGGCATTCGCCATGAATTCCTGCAGAATAACAGAGCGTAATTTAACAGTCAGTAGCACTTAGATGGCGCATAATATTAATTATACACACTGGTCAACAAATACTTGTATACAGCTAAATCACGCATTGAAAACAGTCATGCAACTGCTGCGATGCGAACGGCCGGTCGCAATTGTCGAAAAAGCAAATAAGATTATTCAGCCTGACGTAAATAATTATTTCACTTTAGTACGAACCACGGACCACCATCCAACCAAGTTTTAAATAAAAGCTATTGCTTCCTGAGTCACTTAAAAGTTTTGTGTCCTAATGCAAACTATGGATAACAATTAAATTACAAGAAACCCAGCTATCTCTAAGAAAGGCCGACCGTACCGCCTATGTCCGAAGACGATTTGAGTCCGCTATTTCGAATGTCCACTATTCCCACTAACCCTAACCCTAACCCTACAATTCATGTAACTAATCTTAACCCTAAACGAAACTTTAGCCCTAACCTTAGCATTGTGGCGCGTATCTGAACAGCGAACTTTCGGAATAGCGGACCCAAATCCGATAGGATCATCACCTGGTACTCTTCCTCAGTAAACTCCTCTTGTACTAGTGACAGACGCTTGTCCTCCTCGACGGCCGTCATACTCATGCGGTCCTTGAACGCCAGCCTCGTCTCGCTGGACTCGTACGTCTCTTCATGGGCACTATAACGCACGCCCCTGTCTCTCTGCACACTGTCCCTCGCCACGCCGCTCTCCCTCGGCACACTATCCCGCGGTAACGCACTGTCCCGCGGCACTCCACTCTCCCTAGGGACACTATCCCTTGGTAGGGCGCTATCCCTCCGGGTGCTGTCTCGTGGCATCGCACTGTCTCTTGGTGCTGCACTGTCTCGCGGCATTGCACTATCACGTGGCATGGCGCTATCTCTGGGCGCTGCACTTTCTCTTTGAGTGCTTTCTCTTGGCATTTTACTGTCCCTGGGCGCAGCACTGTCCCTCGGCATGGCACTATCCCTGGGCGCACCACTCTCTCTGGGAGCAGCACTTTCTCTCGGCACAGCACTGTCCCTTGACATGGCACTGTCTCTGGCCGTTTTACTGTCCCTTTGTGAGCTCTGCCTCGACGCCGCGCTATCCCTAGGCATGGTGCTGTCTCTGGGCACAGCGCTATCCCTCTGGGTGCTGTCTCGTGGCATCGCACTGTCTCTTGGTGCTGCACTGTCTCGCGGCATTGCACTATCACGTGGCATGGCACTATCTCTGGGCGCCGTACTTTCCCTCTGAGCGCTTTCTCTGGGCATCTTACTGTCCCTAGCGCTCTCCCCGGGGGCCGCACTGCCTCTCTGACTGCTCTCTCGTGTCGGTGTTGTACTGTCTCTTTGCGTACTGTCTCGTGCTTTGTCGCCACTAGTGGTGCTGCGTCGCTGGCCCTCGTCCTGTGTTCCACGGTTCGACTGATTCGAGCCTCTGCTGCCGAGCTCGCTCGTCTTCTTACCGCCGGACGGTGAGAGGTTGTCGCGACTGCGCGCGCTGTTGGACACGTTGCCGGCGTCATCGGCAGGCTGCGGGGGCCCCTCGGGCGAGGCGCCACCCGAACGCGACCCACCACCTCCCCCGGCGGAGGACGACCTCACGCCGCTACCGCGACTGTCCGCGCCGCCACCACCACCCACGAACAGCGAGGCACCGGCACCACCGACCTCCTGACTACCCGCGAACAAGCTGGAACCACCACCACCCTCGGCGCCCTCGTGCATTAGCATGTAAGACGGCACGCGCGTGATGCCCTCGCCTCGTCGACCCCACGTGTTGTCGTCGTCTATGCCTTCTCCGACTGCGATGGTAATCGACGCACCACTTCCGCCTTCCGCATCACGAATACCCTGCACGACAGTCAACAGCCAGCGTGTCACAGGCAAACACACATCAGCAAAGAGGCTACGCTCTAGACACATGTAAGATTTGCAACCATAAAAAACGGCTCAACAAATATAGCACAATCAGTCACTGTCATCTTGAATATGCGTTTTTTGCATTATTGTCTTCGAATGCCACAAACTTCAACGTTGATTTGCCTCAGTGAAAAACCAACGGGAAACTACGTTGGTGGCGTAGCATAGTGGTTAGAACGTCGGTCTTGGCCAGCGAACTTTCCCTATTCTGCGCTAGAATGATGGATGGCTGTTTGACCACTTTGTGGGTAAAGCGTCTGCTATCAGTCAACCAACAAGGCAAACTCAGCCTGCCGTCCCTTCGGGGTCGGTTAGATGCGTAGTAACCCATTATATGGGTTACGGAAGGTGGGGACCTTGGTACAGCTGACTGTGGCTGCCTGGCCTGGCCGCTGCGCTGGCCTGTGTCTGCAGGCTGCACAGTGTCTGAGCGGCCGGCGGCCTCTGGTCAGTGACGAAAGCGCATTAGAGGCGTGTACATACGCGACGATGCGCTATACAAATAGACGATTTTTACCTTTTTATTTTTTTACAAAAATATATCGCTCGCTGTAGGACAACTTGAGCTTTATTTATGAAGGTTTCAATTATGTAGCAGCCAAAACCAGTAAAACAATCGCCGTCATCCACAACCCCATGATGATCACCGTTGACTGATGCCTCTTTGCACGATTCCTTTCCGTATCAACTGTCCAGACCAGTAGATAACTACTTTGAAGCCAGAGTTCTTCTTAACTTTTTATCTCATGGACGGTTTAGGCTATGAGTTGAAACCAGGCCCATCGAAAGCCACAGTGGGGCCCGGGGAAACATTCTTGCGGGCCCCCGAACATTTCCACGGGGCCCCTCTGGGGAGAAAAATTTTTAATTTTTTTCCTTTAAAAATGGCACATTCTGGCGTACTTTATATTTCTGGCCGACGGCGGGGCCCCCAAACGTCGCGGGGTCCGGGGTAGCTTACCCCCTACCCCACCCTTTCGACGGGCCTGGTTGAAATAAAATTGAGTTATGCCGTAGCAGTGAGTGTGAGGCTATACGTACCCTAAAATACTGTTCCAGTTTCGTCCACGTCGGAAGACTTTTCCAGAACGTGTCGTCTGGCAAATCGTCAAACTGGTTCTCCAAGTCCGTCTAAACATAATTCGACAACACAATCAACAGACGTGATTAGTGTAACATTGCGATGGTAATAAAATAATAGTCGCCGGCACACGAGTCTGGAACAGTTTGTCGGCTGCACTGCGAGCCGTACGTAGAGAACTACGAAAATTTCAAAGCGCAACTAAAGACACATTTGTTTAATTGATTGAGACTGCGGCGCCTAGTGACTTCTGCGTTTAGGCGCCGGGTATAAATATGCTTTTTATTTATTATATATTTTTGCACTGAACAAAATATCTCTGAATAAACATATTTACTGCTGCACTGAAAACTGCAGCACAAACGCAAACAGAATCTTTTACCACCTACCTTTTACCTTTTACCTATTTTCACTGCAATTTCTGCAAACAATTTTATTTCGGTTAACCTAATCATAAAAAGATTGGCTGCATACACCAGGTATAAATTTTAACCTAATTTTTTTTTATTACACTAAAAACTCTTTAAAAAGCAGTCAAACATCGCAAACCTCCGCCGACGTTATGCCAATTTGTCCAATCGTGTTCGCCAGATGACAGCACCGGAGGTTTCCCTATCTAGCAGTAATAAAGAATCATTCAATCCTATTCTGGATCTAGAATCTAGATGCTGATGCGGACAACCAAAAAAAATCTAAGTTTAACCTTCCCTGAAAATTTCAGCCAAATCCCATAGTAACTTTTTGTTTAATCCTGCTAACAAACCAACAGATACAGAAGCGTCGAGTATCACATTTTGGCAGAGATAATTACGTTGCAATCACTGTAAAAACGCGTGCTCACCACGCGTTGGTCCAGCGACCTCAGCCAATCCAAAACATCCCTTAGCTGAGTTTCCTACACAACAGAAGCTGTCCGTTAAATATGCATACATTATCACTTCGAAAACTCACAAATCAGCATCATTGCATCAACATATCGATTACTGCAACAAAAGTCTAAAAGAGACAATTTGCTTTGCTGCACGCAGCCAAAAAATCTCTACATTGATTTGCATAAAACAAATAAATTGTATAAAATACGAGCTGAGACAACAGCAGGTCGTTTTCAGGACTACGTGAGGCTCCTGCCGATGACTGCGAAAGATCCGAAGTTTCAAATTAACTCAACAATTGCCACGAGCACCGTCAAACGGAGCGCGAAGCACTAAAGACTTTTGTTTCTTTACGAGTTCACCACACAGCCTACCACATCCTCCGTGTGACATCTTCGAGCGCGTACAGAACGACGTAACTGAACTGAACTTAACTGAACTGAACTGACGCAGGTCAGTTTTTGACGAACTGACCAATGAGCAAGCAGGACGAGCTCAATGGTCTTATGTTGACGCGTACGTGAGCGTAGTCACGTAGGCCACCGATGCTGTTAAACGGTGCCTACTGAAATGCATTCCTACTTGCTCACTGGTCAGTTCGTCAAAAACTAAACCATATCAGTTCAGTTCAGTTACGTCGCTCCGGACGTCTGTACGCGTTTTTACGGTAGGTACAAGTAAATAATTTTCTTGTGCCGTTTCAGACAGTATCAGGGCTGCAGCTGCGGCACTTGCGGTGAGCTTTATTTTCGCCAGTTAAGCTTACATGCTTAATATGATCTTACGTACTACGGAGACGTTTTAGTAATCAAACCAATAAAAGCTGGCATCTGAAAGGTATATGTACTATGCGAGGTACACTGTACACACACTTACCAGAGTTTCCGTACGATCGGAACCTTTATCCATGCCTTCTGACACTTTCTCGACAAGCATTCTAAGATCCTCGAACTTTGCAAAGAGATCGCTCATCATAGCCATCAGCTGCAGTCAATTACATTCACTTTCACTCAACAGAAAAGACCCTGAGTTAGATCATCCAATGGCTATAAACTCCGAACTTAATGGTATTAGCTGCATTTGCAGTCTATCACAGGGCCGGGTTTAGCTGGTGGCAGGCCTGGGCCCAGTGGCGTATTTGGGATTTCAGGAAGGGATTGGCTATCGGATTACAGGGTTTTAAAAATTGAGGGGTTTGGTGGGAGACCCCCTGTTGGTGGGAGGCCTGGGGCCCGGGGCCCCCCGCCCCCCTAAATCCGGCTCTGGTCTATCACTTAGTTGTGTTTACAATCTGCAGCGTAAGCCAACAAACTAAGCTCGAAAATCGTGCTCATATCTTCACCAAAATACGGGCAGAATTTTTAAAATTCTTTCGCTTTTACACCTGGTAGAAAATCTGCAATGAATATTACACACCTCACCACACCTAAAAAGTGTCGCTACACTACCTTGCAAAATATTTGGTTCTCAGAAATTTTATATGCGACGAATGTCGTAATTTGTTATCGATAAAAACATAGCTCAATGGCGACAGCATCTGTAGAAAAAATGTCTAAAAACTACGTCGGAGCTTATTTCGGCTGTGTAGGCAAAACACACAATGTACAGCAGAGCAGCACAGTACGTACCCGCGTGATGCCTTCGGTGTTGGTTTCGACCTGGTTCAGCAGCTGCATGGCGTGCCAAAGTTCGGACATTGGATGGCAGGTGCGCGGCATGCCGGGGCAGGGCAGCGTCTGCTGCGGCATTATAACGTCCATGTTGCTTCCGGCGGCCCTTCCACTGTTTATCGTCGGACTTTCTTCAATTTCCTTGAATTTGCGCAGGCGCCGAAACATCTCCGAGTTGGTCGGCAGATTGTTCAGTTCTTCCCAGCGCTCTTCTAGCCTCTGGATCCGGGTCTCGCAGTCGACCTCCTCGCAGCCGGGAAGCATTGCCTTCTTACTTGCGACGGTGCTGCCGCCATTAGGCCTAGGCACAGGCACTGGCGCTGGTCCGGGACTGACAGAGCCGCCGGTCACTGACGCCGCACTGGCCGTCAATATGATCTGCGAGCTTCTGCAGACACCGTAATTCACGGCATCAGCTCATTTAATACGTTACGCATCTACAGACAGAAATTTTAACTCTTGCAACATGAAATCATCATACAAAAAGACAGACATTATGTTAGATAGACTATGCCTCAACTACGGTTTAACGTGGCGGTTTGGATTAATGGGTAACGTCGTTGGTGGTATCAACGAATTTGACCAACACCAGGTCCGGTTGGTACTTCAAGTAAATCATATCGGTCTGTCCAGCCACCCAGATCAACTCAGCCTGGCCATCCTTCGATGAATTAGGTGCAGTGAGGCTGAGACATGAACATGCCGCCGCACGATGCATTAGGCCGTATTCGTGGTCTCACAGTGTCAACTGAATTAACTTATGTCTGGCGAGAGCTAAGAAAAAGAAGATCGGCGTTGCAAAAAAATGACGCCCTTGTGGCTTAAAAATTTTTTTATCTTTTTTTCGTCAGTTACAAAAGAAATGATATGCTTCTTTTTTTCAGTGCACTTGTTTTGTTGTTGTTGTTGTTGTTGTTGGTTAACACAAAACTTTTAGGGTCCAAAGTGGCAGCCCCTAAAATCGGCTGCCCTGTTTGGCTGAACACCTCAAATACGCATAAGACCGGCCCCTTGTGGTAATGTGTCCAATAAAAGGCTGGTATGAGGCTGTAAAGGCTGATAGTGCATTTACATCTATTTAATAAAATGTACATTAAAAACTCACTTGTCCTCATTTCGAACTTCACCTGTCTCTTTAGCAATGTTTAGCCTAACACAGAATACATAAAACAACTATTAAATTACTAAAGTGCTGCATATTTTGATTTCACATAATATTAGAATGTTGACCTTTATAATTGTACACACACTCACATTAAACACCACTTTATAAAAAAAGAATATGACCATAATTTAACCAAAAACAAAAACTGATACTACAACATACAAGACATAGTGACTAAAAACAATAAAAATTTTACCTACATTTATCTGCCATAATCAACAGACAAAAGTAAAAAGATCAAATAAGATGACCAGACAAAATGTACGAGATAAAATATCAAAAATTCAAAACCACAATTAACAGTACACCTAAAAGCAAAACCAAAATTGGCAAATAGGCCTACTACACTGTGTCTAAAAGATACGATACGCAAAACGTCACACTTGGTATTGCCCACATCTTTGCCGATTATTAACCGATTTCCATTTTTTTCGCTGGCACACTCTCTATATAATTGGCAATAAAGCGATTATTGAGTATTCCACCACACCTTAACTGCGTCGCTACACTACCTTGTGAAATATAAATGCAAGTAAAACTAACAATAGCAGGTAAAATGCGTGTTGGAAAATGAAAGACACTTCAGCTCAAGCTCGCAGTTAATAATTTGTACAATGCTACACTGTGTTAAAACTATTTTTTGGATAGCTGGCGAGCTCAACAATATGTTTTTTCCTAGTTTCTGTGGTTAAGCAAGCTTACCATTTTATTTAGAATGGTGAGTGGTCACGTTCTTTTTCGTATTTGCATGCTTCAGTCTGCCAGTCTCATGCCTTTGGTTGGTGCTTCCTGTTTCCCAAACCTTTTTAGTAACGAAGTTCCTCTTGCATTTTATCTGTAAAAATTTTGACAGAATTCTCCAAGAATTGCATTTTTTGGAACTGGTACACATTCTTAACCAAAGCCTTGTCTTCATTGCTAAATCGCAGAATACATTAAGCTACCGGTGTGTTGTCACTGCATTAAAATTATTATTAACAATAATGCCGTTTTCTTTTGTTTACAAACACAAGAAATGTGTCTAAAATAAAACATTTTTTACTTTTGGTAAAAAAAGTTAGTAAAAAGTTGCTTCAAAAAATAATTTTTGCACATGTATTGCTGTAATTTTAGTGATTTTTGACAATATGTGTTTTACAAGGTAGTGTAGCGACACAGTTAAAATGTGGTGGAATACTCAATAATCGCTTTATTAACAATTGCATAAAAAACGTGCCAGTAAAAGAATTGTAAAAATTAGTTAATAACCGGCAAAGATATGGACAATGCAAAGTGTGACGTTTTTGAGACACAGTGTACATTGCAGAATGTTTAGATGTACAAATATAATGCTTGGAAAACACGTTGCAATGTCAATAGGTTTTCAATACAAAATTAAAACAATGGATAAAAATATAATGAGTATGAAAAAAACAAAGCTGTATGTATAAAATTACTACGGTACTTGTATGGGTTAAGCAAAGTAGTTTTTATTTTTTTGATTTTTACTTTCAATGACTCACACTAAAACAATCACTTTAAAGAGACAGTATATGCAGCTAAATTTTGCCTCATCAATTAAATGACGAAACAACTAAAATGCTTGCAAAAGCATGTAAATGCAAAATTTTGCACTGTTCCACGCAAATTAACCTAATATTTGTAATAAAATCATAGTCATGCCTAACTTTGTACAACGAGGAAATAATGCTTAGGCAATTTCCGGGCTCCCTCGGTAACGGAGTATCCAGGGTCAGAAAATAATATTAAATTGTATTACTCATCAAAACGTTTTATTTGAAGCGTAAAACGCACTGCGATACTTGCGTGCTTCTACCTTTGTAGGCTACAGTTAGCAACTGAAAAAAAAACGTAAACGCGAGTTTTTATTGCCACTCACTTCTGTAGCATGCTGTGAAGAAGCGTTTTCATGACGTTGAAGTTGACCGCGCCGACTTCAGGTGAACCTATCGCCAGGTCAACCATACTCTCCAAAGTCATTGACGTCGTCATCTTGATGGAACGGCGTCGATTTCAACCGACAATAACAGTAAGATTAGCAGCTGGAATAAGAATACCAATGACCCACGAGGTGTTGCCTGTATATGCAAATATACATTTAATTATTCGACTCATGTATTGTTCAGTAGTAGATAGGGAATCGTGGCCATTATCAGTCACGCCAGATAAAAAAAATCTGAGCCATTTAGAGCTTACCACGAGTTTCAATGAAAACGTTGAAGATTAGGCTACACGAAAAGAAAAAGTAAAAAACGAAGACATCATGAAGAAGAGTGGTTTACAGAAATTAGAATGCATAATTACAAAAAAGACTAAGAATAACTTCTCGTGCTAAGCTTATCTGGTATATAGTCAGCTACAAAGTATAGAGTAGGCCCAGAGTTTACAGTATAGAGGCAAAAACCAGAAGTCTCTATCTCACCTGGGCTCGAAACGGTACCGGGTCGTGAGAGACAGACAGATTTACCATAGCTAATACGCGCTATAGCTACCTAGCTATGCTAGCTCTTGCGCGAAAAATTATAAACTAACATCTTACTGTTCTTTACCTTTTATAGCAGGACCTAAAGTAGCTTGCTTAGGTCCAGCAGTGAAATATTTTTTTCACTATCCCACCGCAATATAGCAATCGCAATTGCGTACAATGTCGACGGTTGCTAAGTGTAACTAATAAACATGCATGACGTCATTATTCTGTAATTATTATCATCATCATCATCAGTCACGCTTGACCAGCTGGGGTGGTAGCGCCCTCCAACTGCAGCGGTCGATGGCAATGTCCCATGCAACATCAGCGGAGGTACCGGTGTCGATCTCCACTTGTCGGATCCAGCCAGGTGTGCCCCGGTCGTCCTGTAAGATTATTATCACTCGCTGTCAAATAGTGAGTAATTTAGCATCTTCTACCAATAACATGACTCTCACTTTTCAGTTTCTCATTGTTCTGTTCTAGATACAACTCACAAGTGTTTATTATAACATTAAAGCTAGAGTCTGTCCGGACTGCTGCCTGGTTGTTTGCTACAAGTTTCAATGTCAACCTATAAGTTGCCGTATATCAGAAACGGTGAAAGATAAGGCGGAGGTTGCTACTGACCATGCTACTGACCACTAATAGAAAGTCACATAAGCCCTTTCAGATGAAATGAAAATTATCGACCTTGGATGACATTAAAAGGTTACTACGCATTATTGTGGCTAAACGGTACGCTATAGGGGATCGGCGATAATACCGTTAGATAGGGCGATGACGAGTTGTTCCTATTGGCTGTCAATAGTAACCATGTCTCTATCTGCAGTGGTTTGGCCGCAATTTCTAATGCAAAGTTTCAACGTCAAACAAAATGCATAATTTTTATCTATAATGTAGCACTAAGGTCCTACTAGGCTACTAACGCAAATGCAGCAATGCATGAGGTCACATTTTTACGCGGAACAGCAGAATGCCTCGCGCGTCTTAGCCAAGGCCTGGGCGTCTGTCTGTCCGTTTGTCGGTCACACTCTGCGATTGTATCAAAATGGCGCAAGCTATGACCATGAAATTTTTACTGTATGCTGCCCCAAAGACTCTAGCTTTTTGTGATGAAATTTCGTGAATTTCGTGCTTCTGGGTGAGGGGTTCCCTTCGATCGAGGGCGTCGAATAGGGGTACCCCTAAAAGTTCATATTCTACCGCTATCGGCTCGCCCTCCGTCAAAACGGTTGCAGATAGAAACAGACATGCTGCTTATCATAACAAGCGCTTGTGACAAGGTTTTTAAGCGTACCAATATCAATAACCTTGAACGACCTTAAACTCCCCCCTCCAAAAAAAGGTTTTCAGTAACTTTCTTGCGATTTTGCGCTGCGACACACATTTCAAGAGTGTGTTGCGCCGAAATGGCTGGAGATAGACCACGATAACCTGCGTATAGAATTTTCGCTATCAAACACAGATTTTAGCAGTCCAAGTGCCGACCCTTTAAGGTCAAGAAGGCCTGCGCACCCGAGCGTCAAAGAAGGATAGCGCTAGCCCTCTAAAATGTCGTTATTTTACCGATATTGGCTCGTCTAACGTGAAAACAGTTGCAGGCATAGACATGCTGTTTATCATAACAAGCACCGGTGGTCAACGAGCTTTTTAGCGGTATTAACGTCGAAAACCTTGAATGACTTTAAACCCCCAGAATAGGGGGTTGTGTTTTTTTGCGATTTTCGGCTGCGGTGCACATTTTAACGGTGAATTGCGACGAAATGGCTGGAGATAGACCAAGACAATCAGCGAACAGAACTGTTAAGGCTGTCGCGCGTCTCATAAGCTTTGCTCATAATTGTTCACGCTGATGGAGTGTACGAACTCATCGGACCAAGATCATCGATGGTATCCACTATGCATGGGATTTTACTCGTATGTTTGCGTGAAGTGCGTACGCTGTACTCTACAGTATAAGACCTAAGTAGTATATTAACTATTAGGCTAAGTAGACTATTTGCTAATTAGCGAACAGAGCAGAAAAAATAACAGTCAAAGTACTGATCGTGAAAGTAAAATCGCTCTTGGTAGGGAGTCTTAAAGTACGGTAGCCTATTATTTCCACGAGCGCTGAGTGTATAAGTACATCTACCCGACTACAAGTGCGAAAATGTTTGTTTTGTTGAAAACGAGTAATGACAAGCATACACCATGATACACGCCAGTGCATTGCAATACGTAACCAGCGGTGTCACAAGTTACAAGAAGCCCAGCTGTCGCAAGGGAAAACCGGACCATACGCTAATATCCGAATGCCAAAAAAATGCGAATGAAGGATCAGTTCAATACCCCTGTTTGGAAGAATAGAAGGATCGACAATAAAGGCATTTGATAAAGCATTTCCAAATGTGTGTGGCGTGTTAAGTAACCATTGCGCTGACACAGGTTGAAGGTAATGCTCCATGCAAATTTTGAGGATCCAAGCCCTTTTTTGGGGAAACAGGTGTCCGTAGGAGGTCCGTGATGGTACCTTCGAATAGGGCAATGATAAGATAGGTTGTCAATAGAACTATAGCAACCATACCGCTAAATAAAGTCTGTACCTCCGCTGGCAAAAAATGGAGGATTGTAGGGGGTCCGTCTTTGTACCACAGGGTAGTTGTCCGGGAACCTTATTTACTTGTTCAGACAGTTTTCCACTAAGACGTACCGTTTAGCCACAATACATATGCTACAGACAGACAACAGATAAAAACAACCGTGTAGCAAAAGCGCGGCCGTTACTACGGTCGGCTAAAGTATACAGCAAAGGCACGCGACATGAACCCACAACTGCAAGTTCCACATCTACTTCTACCGAGCTATAGATAGAGGGCCTAGTGCATTTACTACAGTTCTACAGATACAAAGCAGCTTAAAAATATGTCGGCAACGTCAAGATTCTGCCTCGACTGTATCAAATGTTGATCGACTGTCAAAATCGGTTGTTATTTTCAACTGACATACTCAGAAGTTAGGGTAATTTGCAGCGGTAATTTGCAGCCAAGTGACTAAAGATTCCACCATGCTTCGAACGCTTTTCTGCATGTGCATTACATTGCAATTATATGTTTCCAAAAGGTTACATAAGTTTACATAAGCTTACATATTTCACGCAATGAAGCGTCTGGTTTAAGACGCATGCAGTGAAATCTTTAATAATAATTATAGTGTGTATTAAATGAGATTTATGCTTTTGTGTTTTTTTGTTTATTGTACAACTACACTGTGTCTCAAAAAAACATCCCCGACATTTTCGACTGCAACTTAAAAACCAATTAGCAAATTTTTAAAATTTTTGGTACGAATATTTCTGACACAAATTGCCATCAAATGGCCATTCAGTTTTCCACCTCACCCAGCGTTTGTTTCTGCACTACTTGGGGAAAACACAACCAACGAAATATCACTTTTTTATCTAATGCGATATGATTGCTTAATTGACACAACGCGTAAAAACATTTTGTTCACATTTCTGACACTTTGGCTGACATTTCATCTAGTTGTCCATTTTTCAACTGCCTGCAGTAAAATTGCTTGAAGTGTTGGCGTACTATGCGAACACAGGCAAGGAGACGCGTTCTCCATTCAGTGACAGCAGTATCCATAATTTTCTGCTCCAGACCAATCCAGGCTGCACCAGTCGCTTCTTCACTTTACAAACATTCCTAAACTTCATCTAGTAGACACACTGCTGCATGACAGTCAAACCTTGTAATGAACCGGCTGTTGGAACCCACAAATTAGGATAGGTGAAATTTTAACACGTATTATGCTTGATCTGCTTTCCCCAGGTAGTGCAAAAGCAGACGTTGGGTGAGGTAAAAACTAAAACACTTATTTCATATCCATTTGTATCAGAAATATTTCTGCCATAAATTATCAAAATTTGCTGATTTTTTTAAAGTTATAGGATCTATAATGTCAGGGATTTTTTTAGGTTTTCTGTGTATTTCAACACATATTTCGCTTGATCTGTTTTCCCTAGGTAGGAAGAAACATACATTGGGTGAGGTAGGAAACTGAATAATCATTTGATGACAAGTTGTGTCAGGAATATTTTTACCAAAAATTATCAAAATCCGATTATTGGTTTTCAAGTTACTGTCAAAAATGTCGGGGATGTTTTTTTGAGACACAGTGTAGTATTATAAAGCTTTGCTGCGAATTAACTGCTGAGTGTGTCAGTAAAAAAATTTGAAATTTTGGCATTAATAAATTACTAACTTCCGTAGCTTATTTTTTGACCGCTCGGTATAGATATACTAGATAGTGCAAATCGTCAATTGAGTTCGTACTCTGACAGTGTTTCTGTTTCTATTTATTTGACGTTTAGAGCGTGAAATTGTTCATAAACATGTTGATTGTTCGACTGTTAGACAATGGTAAAGTAACAACTAGTTTTTGTTTTCCTGAACGCACTTAAACAGTTCAAAACTCGCTTGAAATCGCTGTTAAGCCGAACTGTCTGAACAGACATCGCAATTGTAAGCAACAAATAAATTTAAAAAAGCATTTAATATGCAGAACTAAGAATATGAAATGTGAGTGCCTGATTGTCGCAGTGTTTTTCGAAGCAAGACAGCGCATTTTTTACAATTTTTACGCAATTTTTTCCGGGTTTTCGAGTTTTCGAGTGGCCCGTACGAAACAGAGAGACGGGAGGAGAAAAATACGAACAGACAAGACGTGTAACGTGACTGTAGAACGACCGCCTAATAATTTAATAACCGTCATAACGTGGCTGATTTAAGCAGCGGCGTTGTAGGTTGAAAAAGTGGGCGGGGCAAAAAGTTGCAATTAGAACACAAACTTCAAATTCCGACAAAATTCCGACAGATATTTGCAAAGTAATTTTGGCCATAAATTTTGCTCCTAAATTTTTTTTCGTTTTTACTCCCAAATTTTGCATTTTTAAAAGAAAATTTTCCGACAAAAAAAGATTCTCCGACAATATTCCAACAGCCAAAAATTCAAAATTGTTTCCTCCTCCATTTCACTGCCACGACGCCACTCGATTCAAGCAACATTTACATCGATGGCACAAAGTGAAATTGCAGATTTGTGCAACTTGCGAGCGCATGAGCTAAGAACTAACGAGTGCGAATGTCATGTTAAGCCGTGACTACACACTAATTTCTTCGTCCGAAGTGTTGTCCGAGCTTCTTGAACGAGGAATGCCCCGTTTACACACGAGCAAACATTAAGCAGACATCGAGCTGGCTCGTCCAGCTATAGCAGCTCGTCGAGCCAGCTCGTCGAACCAGCTTGATCGTGTAAACGGGCTAGAAATCGGACACGTCGGAACGTCGGACAACGCGTCCGATTTCCTCGTCCGAGGTTCTGATAAGCATCTTCTGGCTGGCAGGCGAAAGAACCTCGTCCGAAGAAATCGAAAAGAAACGAGCATGCACATTCCGTCCGATTTTCTCAAACGAGGTTTTTAAACCTCGGAAAGCTCGGCGACGTAGAACAACACGTCGGACGAGAGAATCGGTGCGTGTAGTCACGGCATTACAGGACAGTGCAGACGGCTGAAGATTTTGAGGTCGAGCCACTGGCGATGGCGCCGGCAGCTGAGCTTTTGTCGGTGGCGACGGCGTGACTGTGGGCCGCCTGCGATGAATCGCGATCGGGCCGCTTCGGTTTCTTCGAGCGATGATGCTGCTCCTGGGCGAGAGCTGTCGTCTGCAGTGGCGCCTGCGCACTCGAGGGCTGCTTGCAAATCACAAACACATCCACATCCTGCTTCAAATCACACCGTCACAAACTTGATTACTTGAAATCATAATAGGCTTATATACAGCTTTATTTTGCCATAAAATAGCAGTAACGAACGCTTAACTAAAACGAACTTGAAGCATAATTAAAAAATATATAAATAAATCACCAGATTATCATCGACGTGTTTAAATGCAAACAATACACATACACTCGGTTTTTGCTCCAGTCACTCGGGGATAAACTGTTTTTCCAAGACTAATTTCTTTTAAAAAATTCAGACAATACAACAAAACAGTTAAACAGAACTACTGCAGCACATTACACGACAGTCTACAAATGCAATTGCTGCTGTTATATCAAAACTAGGCCTATAACCAATTTAGATTTAGAAACAGGCGATTTGCCGTGGAACTGCATAACAGCTTTACACCCCAATTTTCGCCAAACGCGTGTTTTTGAAAACGGGTTCTGAAACTACGTGGGGATTGAGCGAAACAGAAGCGTTGTTTTCGGGATCGTATTCAAACTTTGAAGATAAAGCGGAGACGGAGAAAAAACTTTGGTGGGTGCAAAAAAAGGAGTGAAGAAAAGAGAAGAGTGGTGTAAACGGGCACCTTGGCTGAGGGTGCTCGCGAGTGAACCCCCACTCTGTGAGGTGGTTGTGGTTCGTTAACTGTGGGTGGTCGCAGATTGTCGTCACTGACGCTAGGCCCGCTCTCGTCTTCATGGAGGTCTAGCAGCATTAACGCTACGGCAGCGTGTTGTCGAGGTCGCAGTGGCAGCACCGACTTGTCTGTGATAATAATCATAATTATATTATATGTTATGCTGCCATATCTACGACAGTGAAGCCAATAGTGCATTACAACGTCTAGCTCAGTACAGTCCCGTAAGTAAGTAAGTAAGTAAGTAAAGTGTAAATTTATATAGCGCATACTCAAAAAGATCTCTAATGCGCTTAATACATTTTGTCATCAATATTTCGCAA
>Ga0209367_1000930_pt1 | contig 33444 bp, 11 predicted proteins | sample WorMetLIZISLAND2_FD_187412 | JGI IMG/M metagenome (GOLD analysis project Ga0209367, IMG submission 187412) | Marine gutless worms symbiont microbial communities from Max Planck institute for Marine Microbiology, Germany - Olavius geniculatus... ... | reverse complement strand
ACTTTGAGGTTCCCCCGTTTTCCGGTCCCGCGTTTTCCACCCCTGTGATTTGGTGCCGGGTTTTCCAGTTCCGCGTTTTCCAGTCTCGCGTTTTCAGCGCCCCCAACCACGCAGTGGTAACAACAATCGCAATAGCCGGCCGTTGCTTTCGTGCAATGCCGCCTACAAGTCTTTTACACACGCTGCTTACAATGCCGATAAGCAGCAAAACTGTTCCTTTCCCCGTGCCAGTGTATTCACGCTTTCGTTTTGATAGGCTGTTCCTGTGAATGTTAGAACCCTATATACACCGATGGACAAGAATGTAGGCTAATAGTTCCGCAATTAGGTGTTTTATGATCGATATGAATTGATTACAGCGTGTATGAATAGAGGGATGGCGTATCTGTGTAAACTCATCTACAAGTAAGCCTATTCATATACCATGATATACGACAGAAACTTTGGACAGTTAACAACGCGAAAATCAATTGGCACAAATCCGTACCGCTACCGTATAAACTGTAATCCTCAAAGTGCTGTACATCAACGACGAATATCTTTATGCTTCGTGGCGTCTTTGTCTTCGACGTCAGGCGGACGGAAGAACGATTAATTCTGTCAAAGCTAAACGAAGCAGGTTAAGATTTCGGGTCGGTCGATTTTTGTTAGCTGTGTTACAAAAATATTAACGGATTTCCATGAAATTTTGAGGATAAAGGAATTAGAGACTGCCTAAGAAGAACTAATTTTGTAGTGATCTTTTATTGTTTTTGGACATTTAAGCTTATCCAGGACTTTTCAACATTCGAACTTAGCAGCCGTGTTAAGTTCTTTTATTCGTCAGCTGACAGCATCATTATGGCGAATGTTTGAGAATTTTGATCGATTTTGGTTTATTAATGACTGCGTACGCTGCAGCGTAGAGTAACCTAGTAATCAGTTACCACGCTAACCTTAAATCAAACCTTCTAATTACTATTTTAATTCGTATTTTGTACTTTTTCGTATAATTTTATAATAACTTCTTATCTTCGAGTCGCATGCTATTTTCGGTTGCAGCTGCTGTTTCTGAGCAACGTGTAGGCGTCGGGCACGGGCTGTGACGAAAATGTCCCACGGCACATCTACAGTGCGCATTGAATCGGTTTCACCACGTACCCACTACGTTTTCGATTTACTTCGACGTTTGTGGCGCCGCAGTTGAGCTGTTGTGTTATTGTCCGGCAGAATTTAAACGATTAGACCTACTGAGCGATGTTTTAGTATGTTTGCAAGAAACACGTGGCCCGATTGGCGTACACGATGTTCTTACGTATCCACGCCGGAAAAAGACATTCGGAGCTCATCAGTTTTACTTGAATATGACGATCAAGTCCGCCCGAAACGGTTTGGGGTTGCCCACTGGTGTCCTTCTGCGCGGAGACGCTAATGGAGCTAGCAACGCCGACAGAGAGACGGAGAGATGGAGGCTGGATGGACAGTTTGCGGGCCGTCCTGTACTATTCATCACAAATCTAATCTCATAATCTCGACATTTCAAATCCGATTAAGACATCAAATACAGCAGCGCTGAGCAGCGACAGCAGCGGTCTGCTGAATTACAAAAAATGTTAATATTAACGTTAATATTAAAATTATTATTTTTAGCGGTCTGCTGAATTTCCGTACGGCACCGAAGTCGTACGTCGCGAATTCAGCCGCGGCGGGCGTCGGTCGGTTTCAAATAAATATTCAATGATTCGCGCTGGGTGGCCTGCGTGGCGTGCTGGTTGGTTGGTCGATTTCCCCGGTGGCTCATACGTCGTGCAATCGTCTGCTCTCACTCCGTCGTTCCAGTATTCCAGTCCACACCCGACTTCCTTAAATTGTTATCAGCTCGTGACACGCTTCTTAGCTATAGCTACAGCCTGCGTGCGCTGGGTCTGTAACTCCGTATACGTCTCTGTGGTGGCCCGGTTTCTGTAACCCAAGCGCCTTCACAGATCGCGAGAATTCGCCGTTTGCAGTTATTTTTCCGAATTTGTAAATTTGATTCTGGTTATACATCGCCTTACTCGTCACTTGCTTACGGTTTTTTCTCGTTTTAGTTTTTTTTTCAGTTTCAGTCACTGTTATTAAGCTACCAAGGGTGCAAATATATAGTAGTAGAAATAGAAATGGAGGTCGGCCAAATACGGTCCATAAAATTTCATCTAAATATATTACATGAATTTGAGTTATGTTACCTACAAAAGTACAGACCCACAAACATCAGCTTTTTGCGGCGGTTTTGTGTCGTACGACTTAAAGACCCAAAGGGCTAAGATCAAAGATTAAAAACAAAGTCCGGAGCATTGCAAAATGCGGAGTTTCGTCAAGATCAGAGGATAATGTCTTTTGCTATTCAATATATGATTAAAATGCCGTCAAACATTTACACCAAAACATTATGACTGCGTCTGATCGGCCACCCACAGCGTTTAGCGAATGGATGGTGCCATGAGTCTCTAATGACAATGGTTAAAAATGCACCATTAATAATTTATTATTTTATATAATTATACAGTGGTTACGTAACGTGTCCGTTTGTTTTGTTTGTCTGCCGGTCAGCCGGATAACTCAACATGCAGTAATGTACACGCCGGTAGGTGACGTGCTCGCTATTCGCAATACAAAGCGCTATCTACGGTCAGACGACAGACAGCGGAAAGACACAGCCTCAGACACACTGCCTGAATTTAAGGATCGCAATATAACTTGCAGCTGTAGCCGGCGCCATTGAACAAAGAAATCACAATGTGCCGAACATCTGTGCAAAATAATGTCACTGTGTCATTTTTACACCATATACGTAATCTGCACCTTCTCACTTTATTCCTTTGCAATAGCGCTAAATCATTTTTAACAAAAACATTTATGCAAACGTGGTTACCTCAGCTGGGCATATCTTTGTATTTTTTTGCTTTACACGCATAGGCTACTGTAGCGACGTCTAGCTGCAGTGCCGTCGGCAGAACAAGTAGTAGGTCCCACAGTATGGAACAGCCTGTGATATAGCTTAGGACCACACAGACATTAGACGTATGTTTGGGTGCCGTAGATCGTCGGTTACAACAGTCGCGAGGCTAATAAAGCGTGTCGACGCAGCGTTGTGCATTGCTGCGTTTATTCGACGCCGGTGGTCTGAAATTTCTCGATGTGTGGCTGGCCCGGCATCGATAGGAACCGATCATCAATCGCCCACCCGTGCACTGCACTCGTAACGCACTTTTTAGCCACGCAGTAACAGCAGCCGGTGCTCGTAAGAGTGCTTCGCTAAGATTGCAATGTGTCTTTTATTGCGTTATCTTTTTAAGAACCCACAGGTTAGCGATATATCTCACTGGTGGAAAGTCGCCCTGGCATACTCCTACGTGATGAAGTTACCCAACAAGCATTTTTCAACTGTGCGATCTCTGTCTAACGGTGTAAGTAAGTAAGAAAAAATTTATACAGCGCGTTAACTGTAACAACCTTGAACGCACTCGGTGTGCTTGCGCTAATAGAACGACCAGTAAATTGTTTTAGATGTAAATGAAAAGTAGATGAAAAGCGCGTGCTGCATTTAAGAATTTATTAGGCCCTATACGCTTCGCTTATTACACGGCCCTTCTAATAGGCCGTATTACGATTGTCGCCCATTTGTCTGTCCTAACTTGAAAACAAAACGACGTAGAAAAACCACCATTGTTGCGAACGTTTCCGAGGACTGGAGCAACCGGTGTGTCAATTTTTATTTGTAAAGGGCAAGGACAAAGGCAAAACGACCGCGTAAATGTTTACTTAGGACTTGTTCTGCCCAGGGGACTCAATATAAATGTAAACGTAGAATCGAAATTCAAAATAAGTAAGTTTATATAGTATGCGAATAGCTACGCGTACGGCCGCATATATGGCACAGTTATTATCAATAATTCACAACTGACCTGATCGAAAAATCGCTCAAAATGCAAATTTGCCTACATAACGTAAGCTCATAATAACTACACTAAAGAACACGCCATTAACTTTGTCACGCTTCAGCCTGGCATATACATTCTTGTATGTAAATGAGACACGTGATCATACAATAGGCCTAGTTAACACCCAGCAGCACAGAAGTTGGCACGCCATAATTCGTTTGGGTGCCTAAGAGACTGTGTGAAACGTCACTGCCTCGAAAATGAGCAGACAATAATTGATGACTGCTGTGCATTTGTAGCATAACTTGTTAAGTCCTATATATTACTTCATTACGCGGCATTCCATGGAGGACGCCGCGTTACCAATCTATTGCATAATAATTTTCAGCGGTGTCGTGGGTCAAAAAATAGGCAGGGCAGGAAGTTGCAGTTGTCTGACAGACACTACAACTTTCCGACAGAATTCCGATAGACAGCTGCAAATTTCCGACAGTGGAAATTATGAGTGCTAAAAGTTTTAATTTTCTCACTGACTATTTGACCGGCAGCCGATCAAATAGCCTGTAGGCTATCTGACCGGTCAAAACAAAAAAAAATCACAGTCAGCCCTAGCGAATGACATTAAAAACTGTATACGCGCTACTACCTAGAATTCGCGTGAATATTATGATGTAGGGTTTAGGGCTTAGTATTAGGGTTAGAGTTAGGGTTTGGGTTAGGGTTAGCGTTTTAGCGTTTGTTCGGGGCGACTGAAAATGCAGGACGCGTCAAATGCAGGACCGTGGAAGAAGACGGAACAAATCGTCAAGTGCAAAACCCGCAAGTTTAGTATACAATGTATACGAGTACATTATGTACAGAGTGGGCCATAAAAAACCGTCCCCTTACATGTCAGCTAATTATGTCTTCCAAGAGTAATGTACATTTAAAGTGAATAACGCACGTTGAAATATAAAAAAATCAATTCTGAGTAACATGTGCAAATTTCCTGCAAATATTTTCAATAATTTTGTAATGGAATAAAATAAATTAAAACAACCCAACTCTACAGGAAACACAATGGGGAAACAGTGTATAACGTCATTCAACGTACGGGGATAAAGCGTCGATCAAACTCGTTCGTCAACAGAAAAGATGGGGCGCTAAACGCATTTGTGAAGAGTTTCCTAACAAAAATTGGACGGCCAGTTCTGTTAAAGATCTGCGCAAAATTGACAAGACGAACTCGATTTCTCGAAAGGTCGGCAGTGGACGGAAGCGGATTGTCCGAACAACACAGAATAGCGAGTGTGTAGCGGAGCTGATATGCAGTCAGGAAGGCAACCCTGGGTCCAGCAAAATTCCGAGAAAGATTCAGAAGGGCACATTGAAGAGTTGTTTACTTGATTGTCTTGTTGTTGTATGAAGTTTTCGCTGTTTTACTTAGACGTATACACAAGCACGTCTTTCCGTTTGTGTTTCACCATTGTGATATAATACAGTTGGGGTGCTTTGATTCTATCGTATTATTTTTAATAACATTTTGACATACTCATTAGGTTTTTATATCAATATGTGCAAAACAAACAAACAATTTATGTTTTGTGTTAATTTGTCCATATAAACAAATGCAGTAGCATTTTAAGCAGGGGACGGTTTTTTGGCCCACTCTGTATATAGCTACAAAATTACATAACTATTTGAACAAAATGACTTGGCTGGTCCTGTAGTTTTTAGCCCTGCGATATTGTTCGTCATTATCACAACCTTGCATTTTCCATATATTGTTTTTTTTCGTAGTCCGCCATTTTTAAATCCTGCAAATTCAGCGTCCTCGAGCAAAAGTTGACAAAGTTTCTTTGCTGCATAAGTTTTTTGCTCTGTTGTCCGGATTCGTGTTTAGGCGTATGCTTGTACGGGGTGGGCCAAAAAAGTAACCTATTGCACTTTGTCTATATCTTCGCTGAATATCAGTTTTCGCAATTTATTCATCGTTGACTTTTGTCAAAAATTGGCTACTCAGTGACATGCACACAACACTTATTGTGTCGCTACACTACTTTGTAAAATATAAATATATATAAATACATACAATATTTACAGATGAACAAAAAGTCTAATGGTAAATTTTTGAAGTATATAACTTAAGTGTTAAAATATGAGTTATAATAAGTGCCAAAAACATTGGAGAACATATTACACTTTTTCAATTAATTTGAACGATTTTGCTGTGCACCAATTTTCAATGCTGGTTGATGGCTGCAATTTTGCTCAGTTAACTGCACAAGCATACAGAGCAATGTGTTTCAATTGTGCGGCCCTACAAGCTGTGCACTATTTTTTGAAACATGAAAATTTATTCCGTAGTTACATCTAAACCTTTTGACACTTATTATAACTTATATTTAACATTTTATTTATATATATAAAAAATTTACCATCCGACTTTATTACCATCTGTAAATATTGTACGTTTTTCGATATTTAAATTTTACAATCTAGAGTAGCGACATAATAGGTGTGGTGTGCATGTTATTGAGTAGCAATTTTTTCCGGAGTCCACTGGTGCAAAAATTGTAACACTTAAACAATATTTAGCGAAGATATAAAAAAAGTACAATAGCTTATTTTTTGGCTCACCCTGTATGTTATACGCGTATATTCGTCTGTTCGGTAAAAAAATTAGACTGCCTACGAAATACAATGTAAACGTGTTTTGCTAGTCTCTGCGGACAGCTATATGCTATGCATACAGTACAATAACCCTTGTTCTCTCTTTCTCGCTCTCCTATGATTTACTGCCGTGTGCAACAACCTCTGGCGACAAAAAAACTGGTCATTGAGTATAGTATACATGTCAGAGCAATAAAAGTAATTGTGGTGTTGAAATAAAACGATTCCTTGCAGGCGTAACACGATGGCGTAACTAAAGCGATCAAACTTTCGCTGAAAATATTGCTGTCTGCCACTTGGCGAATATACAACAAATTTGATGCAACTGTTATATAATATTCTTTACAAATCTGAGCTCTGATAATGAATCGCAATTTTCAAAGCTCCGATTTAGATCCCGGACCGGATCGTTTTCAAAATCTAACTGACTGGTCGCTGGACCACTCTCCACGTCTCCGTAATATTTTACCAAAACTTTTTTCATAATTTGCCGAATTACACGGCAAACTAAGCAGAGCATCACGCCTTATCTCCTACTTTTAATGCTAAAGAATCCTGCAAAAATAATGCAGTATTTTTAAAAAAAACCTGGATCGCTAGGCCTGGCATAAAATAATTATTAGTATTTTGGGGATCGTGTCCAACTGCTCCAAATATTCATGAAAATTCATTCGTAACTTTTCGAGCAATTCAGATGACCGACAAACGGACTTGTTCTGTATGCTAAAAATTAAGCGACTTGCAAATATTTGCACAGTAGATAGGCTATGCGTGCGACGTTGTTTTTTTTGTCCGGCACACAGCAGAGACGCGACATGCTATGAATAAGTAAAGACTTAGCGACCAAGACGCTTGACAGCATGTCTTGTATACATGTACGATGTCGGTCTGTCGGGTCCCCTAGCTCCCCGTGCAGTGGCAGATCATGCCGTTGTCTTCATTACCGGACGGCGCGAGATTGCACCTAGAATACAGCTGACCGTTTGCAACCTATGGGGTCAACGACGTCAAAACCCCCACTACATTTTTATGATTTTTGCTGTTTTCGATGTGACAGCCATTGCATGTCGCCATTATCAAGCGTATAAACTGATATTTTGTACATTTATAGATAGGTATAGGTCTAATCAAAATAACTTTTAAATATCTGCAAAAACCACATGCCTATAATAAAAAGAAATAACTTAAAACGGTTTATGAGTTTATGATCTTTCTACATTTTTGTGACAATATTTTGAGTTGATCATATAGTCAATACTTCTATCATCATTTCACCGTAACTAGCACAGAAACATCGGGAATTTTGGTTTTATGATTTTTATTATCTATCATTTAATAAAAAGCATTTAAATTTAGCGATATCACCGCTTTCCTTTGTCACCATGGGTTCAATGTATAATCTGTGAACTCTAAAGGTCGCTTGCATTAACTTTTATGTGCCGGAGTTATTTTATAATGTAGCGTTAAAAGTAGTTGTCCTTTATAAAGGATGCTAGGCATATATGGTGCTTTGTTTTGGTTCGTTGTATAATACTTGCCATAACTTCTAAGATAAGACAAACGGCCAATCTCTCTGGTTTTTGCAACGATTTTGTTCAATATTAACCCGCAGCACGAAGCAAATAATTGTAGTAGGGATAGCGTACTGAACGCTGCATAATTATGCATTGATGGTTGTAGGCTATAAGCTGCAGACTTTGATTGCACGCGAAAAAGCCTGTATTATGCTGTTGATAATAACGCATTGCAAGAATTATTGTTTCATTAGTAAGGTAATGTAGTCATTACACGTTGTTAGTGGGAGACCGTGCGAGCTCGTAAAACTCAGGACGATTGAATGCATCATCATCGTCATCATCATGGGTTGACTGCAAATGGGGGACCAGAAAACGAATGACGAAAAAAAACAATAGACAGTAATTGCTGCAAACTTTCAAAAGGTAAAAAATGGAGAACAAAATTTCAAAAGGGTGAAAATAAAGGACCGGAAACTGCGAGACCAAAACAAGAAGAATAAAATAAACATTGTAACTAAATATTCAAACAACTTACTAGGTAGGCCTTCTTACATGTTTCTCCATTTTCCACTTTTTGAAATTATGTTCTGCATTTATCGGTCCTCAATTTTCCGGTCCTGAATTTTCAGCGCGCCCATCATCAGAATCGTCGTCGTCATCATCATCGTCGTCACATTCAGCGACGGTGGCGTAGTAATCACGCGGCGATGCAATTGTCTCATAAACCCAGTCTACCACCTCGCATATCAGTGAATAATAGCCAGCCAGCCAGCCAGCCGGCTATTGCATTGCAGCGTGCCGAAATGCCCTAAGTTCTCCTAGAGTTCTTCATTGCAGCTGCTGGCCTAACGACCGCGTCACCACAACAGTGAGACACGCGCTACAAGTGTAATTGCTCCGCGTTCATCAAACCGGTTTTTTTACTTCACTTTCTCCGCTAATTGTCTTTATACGGATTTATTATCTATTCTATAGTGTGGCAGAGCTGTCGCTAGTTTGCTCCGTACGCTAACGCCTTCGATACATTCTTCGTCAGTTCGACAACAAGTTTGGAAACTTTACGGCTTTCACATGGTATTATAAAGTTATTTACCCTGCAACTAAAAAAAACATTGAGCGCTAGTTTATATAGGTCCCTACATTTACTTACTCACCTACTTACTTTATTGGATGACATTTTTCCTGCATATTTTGTAAGTCACAATCTGGCTTTCTGACTGCAATGTCACCGTAAACTTTGGTTTGATTTGATGAGAAATGAATCTTCTACTTTAGCCAAAAACGCACGTTATATAATTTTTAATGTCTGTTTGTTTGTTATTTTGTTGCATTTTTTCACCACATTAGTCAAAAAGTTACACTGAATTTCGGCTGATATTTTGAAAGAATTGAAGCGTGACCCGACTAACCACTGAACTTTTGGTGGCGATAACCATTACCGTTCCAATTTCTTGCTCATAGTTGTGTATTATATATACATATAACGCTAGTGATAATCAAGGTCAAAGTCAAGGTTAAGGTCAAATAATAACTCTAATTATTTTAATTTATTTACTTTATATCAAAAATCTGCCAAACATCTTTTTTTAAGTGTGTGACAATGTAAACGTTATTGTGAAATTTAATTTCAAATTTTATTTTCTATCGCGTGCATATACGTTTGACATGTGCCATAAAGTACTTACTTACTTAGTTACTGTGAAAACTGAAGACGCAGGCTGCATGGTAGCAGTGACGTATTGTAGTAACAGCAGCAGCAGCAGCAGTGCCGCTAAGACCTCCGCTGCAAGACGAGCTGTTCAATATTGCGTGCTGCTGCTGTTACTGTTGTCGCACATCGGTAACTTGAACTACACGAGTACGGCTGCTTCGCGCCCGTGTTCCTAGTATACAGTCGTTCGCTGAATGAATCTAGTGTCTTTGTTTTTACTCCGAGCAGTCACACAGAAACGCTAGCTTCCGAAGACCGACAGCAACCTCTCACGCGTCGTCGCGCTGTGAATGGTTTGTGAAGCATGCAGTTGTTTTCTCGCATTTATTTTGTAATTTTTCGTCTGTGCTGCAGGCTTACTGCGACCGATAATTCCACGACTGCATTAATATCTTGTACAGTTCTATTTTCGAACGTGCACGTTTCACTAATTTATGTAAATGAAAAATGTAAAAAGGCATTTATTTTTAGTAAGCACCGCTTCGCACACTGATTAAATTAAAGCACGGGTTCAAAATAAATATCCGCCTGTTTATATGTAAACTAATGACAACAACACTCAGAAAACTGCTAAGCTAAAATTTTGAAAACCAAAGAGATAAATCTGTAGGCCTAAGCTTATAATCTCAAATTTAAATTACAATTATTTCGTTAATATAATAAAAAGCTGCACAGTTGAACGTGCAAATTTTACAGCATAACGCAGCTGAAGATTTAACGCGAGGTTGCCGGAGGATTTTATTTAAAAATGCGAACGCAAAAGAACTAACATAGTTGGTGTACTTTGGTCAACGTCAAAGTGAAATAAAGTGGCACGTATTTATGGTCCACCGTAGATAATTTAATCACATTTTGACTGCGGGCTAAAACTGCAATCACGCTACCAGCTCACCATAGTTTCATCATAAAATGGTAAGATTTAGCGGCAGCAACCAATCGCCGCGACGATCGCCTTGTTTATTCACAGGCATAACGGGCTGGACGAACCGTGTGGACGGGCCTTGACACTGTCAACAGGTTCCGGTGTGTGCTAATGACGACAGTAATAAGAGACAGCAGACAAAACGTGGACAGAACTTCATGGCCGTAGGTCGGTCGGTCGGGGTGAGTCGCCGTTTCATTATTTACGATCGCCAACGAAGCAGAATGACGTTTTTCAGATTAGATATATAGTGTCGTCGCGTGCGATTAACTTGTGGTACAAACAACCCCCCAAGACAAACCCCCTCACGGCCAATACTGATGTAGTCTGTTTTCAAAAGCACATTTTTCATCAGTGTAGGGAATTTTGTCTTGGGGAGTTTGTCTTAGGAATCTTATCGCAGAAGACGACCAGAAGCGCTTTACAATCTCGGAAGTGGTTACTGATTTGCATGAGCTAATGATATGACAACGCATTTTGCGGCCAACCGTTGGCCCGCGGAGCAGGCAGCAGACACACCACCTGTAAGCCACCACTCATTGTTTTTTTGCTGAGAATAGGATGCCGAGTTGATCTATAAGCACACAACAGGTTTGCAACTTGCTTAATGCTCGGGGTTATTCATTGACGCGCGGAACAGCAATCAGACTTACCACCGCCCCACTCAGCCACACTAGGCCTTCACCCTGTAAGCAGTAAGCTATACTACATTTTTCCACTCAGACATTTTCCCGTTCCGCTGAGGGTAGGAGGCTGAGTCGATCTGAGAACATGCTTGGTTAACACTTGCTCGAGGTCGCTTGCAAATGAGCCGCGACTGTCGTAGAGTGCTTTGTTGCAGCGCACGTTTTATTGCAGAGATTTTGCCCTAGGGGAGTTTTGTCATAGGGGAATTGTTGTGGTGGATGTGGTATTGGTGTGCATACAGCAAGTTGCCACTGCGGGCTGACAGTAGCTTTTAGGCTAACACAAATCGTCATTACTGCATGGCATCGTTCGTGCCGACCGGACTCGACTAAATAGCAAACAGTCAGTTTGCTTGAAAATGTCTTTGCACATCGTCCCGTTACAGCGCCGGTAGATCTAAAGACTTGCGTTGGTGCGCACTATTTACTCTGCTATTAGCAGTGATGTTAATCCTTGGCCTTGGCCTTAGAGATTTGGCCTTGGCCAAAAATATCAAGGCCACCGCCGGTCTTGTTGGACTACAAAATTCATCAAATGCAATGTAGCACTGTGAATTAAGGAGAAACACCCAGTGCTTCCAGCACTGTAGGCCTATAACTTTTTGTAACGGACTTGCGAACTGGTGGAACTGTTTTAACTAGCTTAGGTTGCAGTACTATAAAAACAGGCTTTTTGCTTTATCGTTTAAATAAAATTTGTAGCTGACAAAATGTTTTTCGACTTTCAGTGACTGGGTAATTATAATAACTTTCGAAGTACTAGCACTGTTTTGACTGTCAGTAACTGGATAGTTCTACTCATTTCTGCGTATTATGTTGTCAATGATGAGTGATGCTATTAAATTCTATAAGTTGCGTATGTAAGAGTACTTGAAAAACAGAACTTCATTAGGCCTATTTTACCTTTTATCGTAAGCCTTTGCGTTATGGAATGGCTTTGGCCTTGGCCTTGAGTGGTCTGGCTTTGTTAACATCACTGGCTATTAATATTAATTACTCTGCTTCTACACTATATACCAGTTTGAGATTGGCACAAGGGCCGACGCTATTAGAAATAACTATGATAACTATGATATTCACGCACGATGCAGAAACAAAGCAAATCGCTGTTACTATTACAACTATTAATATGTGTTTTTGCTATTAGTATTAGCGTGGCATCGCGGCGCTATCACAAAGCGGCGCAATTCCTAAAGAAAATTATTGCAATATTATGTGCGGCCGTCAGTTCTTTATTGTCATAGTAAGCATTGTGTTCAAACGACAAGCATCTGGACAGCTTTTTAGGCATAACTGACAGCTGCTTATCTATCATTTTCACAGAGAACGGTCTGTCACAGAGTGCCATTAGCGATCGTCAGCGCTTTGAATCTTTGTAATATAATCCTTTCAGCTTGCCGATAAATGCAGCACAAACTCACCGTGATCGATGATGTAATTGGGTGGGCCTACATCCAGTACAAAATCATAATTGTCGTTTTATTGTCCTGTTTGTAGTGTATCATTCAAAACCGTTCAAAACCTTTTGCTGCCAAGAAGCTTGTAATTCATAAGCGATTGGCATTGTCTCGTACGTCGGATGCGGGATGACGTATCATTCAGTTTTCAAGACTTTTAAAGTTTAACTCACACTCAGACTATTGTAGAATATATTTGAAGTAAGCTTATTAGATTATTGTAGGTGAATTTGATTTAGAGTGAGCGTTATAGTTTTTACAGTACAGAAATTTGTAAATGCACAACAGTCGCTGAGTTCTGGTGTCGCAATGGAGACGCTCAAAACGCGGGAACGGAAAACGCGGTACAATGAAAAATGCTGAAATAAAAAAAAACGCAGGACTGAAAAACTGGAGATTGAATCACGTATCGTGTGCCGATATTTGTCAGAGTTCTTTAGAAAGAGAGCGTCAAAGAACTTTTTTCACTACAACTGCGGGTGATTGATCTTATTGAGCAGGTCTTCACTGTTGTCAAGTAGTTTCTTTTCATAATGTCCAACGCAGCGTTTTTTATTGCCAGCGGAACCACAGAAAAACCAAATTTGCTGCACACTGAACGTCTGCGACATATGCGTGTTGTCGTCGCGTGTCACGTACCATCTTCGTCTTAATCCTACCGCCCATAGCCGCGACATTTTCCACTTCATTTATCGCCGGCCGGCCGGTGCTAACGGTCCGGCCGCTTGGACACCGGACATCGGTAGAAGGCGGGAAAATTCATCACCCACACCGGCCACTAGCAAGCGGGGTGCGAGCAACGACCCCACACGTCGATAGACGGCGTCACAATATGCCTTCCGTAGCAGTGACAACATTGTGACGTCACCGTGACGTCACTGTATTGTCGTCGTCACAACGATCTGATTTAACTTGGCCTAATTCATGCAACGCACTTCTAGACTAAGAGACACAAGCATGATTAAGTGAAAACTAATAATAAAAACAGAGACATAAAGCAATAAGACGAAGAAAAAACAACACGCCTTGTGTGACGTCATCGTGACGTCACAATATGTCTTTGGTGACGTCATTTGCGAGTCAAAGTAGCCGCAAAACCTGAGGTGCGACGCAGCACGCATTGTCATGGTAATTCCACCGCGGCCATGCAGATCATTAGTCAACGCGGCAGCACTTATGCACTAAATTAAATTTTGTACGCCCTCGACTATCATGTACCCGAATTAATCTCTATTTTCGTCCCCAACAAGCCAACAATAGGTCATTAATCTAGAGCGTCTTTTTTGCGAAACGTTTAGCAGCGTTGACTACAGTATTACAACACGAAATAGTTAAGTTTTTGTTAACTCAGTTTAAAAAGTAAGGCGGTGAAGTTTTGTTTCACAAATTCATCAGCTGTCGACCAATTTTTACAATTAAACTATTTGACTAGCATACTTTAACGAAAATTTGCAATAACGTGGCTTAGTAACTAAAGATCTCGTCGCACTTCGAGAGTGTCGCTACACTACCTTGTGAAGTATGTATGCCAGAAATTTGTGTGTGCTGTGCATAAGTTATTAAGCGGGCGAAAGTTCGACATTTTGACCAGTAAATATGTTATTGCTAATTGCGAATTTGTGATATTAACTACAGTGAATTAATTGGACTTTTTAGTTCCTATAAGAGACATCATTTCGTTATTTGCCTAAGCAACAATGATCGCGGAAGTAATTTAAAGTCAGTTTACGAATTTGGATATTATACACTCTGTCCAGAAAAAAGTAACCCCTTAGACATTATAAAATAAAAATGTCAAACCTGAACAAGTGTAAATAAAATTATACCAATAAATTTTTGAAGCGACCACCAAATTTTGTTGAAAACATTATTTATTAGCAAAGTTTTTAATTGTTGATTATCGATTTTTGAAGCGACCACCAAATTTTGTTGAAAACATTATTTATTAGCAAAGTTTTTAATTGTTGATTATCGATAACAAAATACCTCCGTTACCAGTACGGCGTTACTTAAGTAACCTCTCTGTAGTATGTACATTTGCGTAACTTTAACAAACAACATCTGATTTTTACAAAATTTTACGTCAACAATGCACCGTCCATTGGCAGTCAAAATGCCAAATTTTAGTCAAATCTGCTAACGCGAACAGTAGTTACGGCGGCTTTTGTGAGGTTACCCCAAAAGGTAGTGTCCGGTATTGAGCAAGCACACGGACATGTGGACCTAACTATCAAACTGTACGCGATAAACTTTTTAGCACCATATCCTTTCTCTTTTCTCAGCAGTTTAATTAAAACACAAAACACGATCGTCTGTGTCAAATACAATTTGTTATTCTTTACGTTATTTTTTTACGTTGATTGCGTCAACAAACGTCACTCCCGATGGAGCGACTGCTGTATGTAACTCCATACTGTTAACGCAAATATTTTGTTATTAATATTCAATAATTAATAACTCTGCTACTAAATAATATTTTTAACGAAATTTGGTGATCGCTTCAAGAATTCATTGAAAATTAATGTACAAAATATTATTCAGATTTATTTGGATTTGACATTTTTATTGTACAATGGCTGGGGGGTTGCTTTTTTTCTAGACACAGTGTAAATATATTAGTAGCGATCGGAAATCTTGACGACATGCAATGAGATACTGCACCCAGTGTATACATTCAGCAGCTCAGACAGAACCGATGGTTTCCATGACAACGAACCATCAACGTCGACTGCTGTGCTGAGACAAACAAGTAATTATCTCCTTCCAGGAGATTAGCACAGCGCTGATCTACAGGGCTGCTGAAAATTAGCGATAAATCACGCGATTAACAGTTCTACGAAAATTTTGAGACACACGGTACATTTAATTGTCGAATTTTAGTAGCAACTCGCGAAGTCTACTCAATTAGCCTAATATAGCTGGATGGGTCGTCGACATCTTCCGGAAGATGACAACGACCTACATTCTCCCCCCACCAAAAAAAGAAAAACGTGAACATCGTTTTTACCCGCGAAAGCAGCTAGACTGCTTCAGCGCGTCTTAGCCGTCGCAATTCTGTCAGTCCGTCCTGTCCGTCCATCTGTTCGTCTGTCCGTCACACGAGTGGATCAGCCAAAAACGGTACAAGCTAAGATCACCAAATTTTCACCGTCGGCTGTTTGGAAGACTCTAGTTTTAGAAATCGTAAAGCTTTTTCATAAATTCTGAGAGAGTCACCCTGAACGAGGGCGATAAATGAGAGGGGGTAGGCAAAATTTGCGATTTTTGGCCAATAAGTAGCTGAGTCTCAATACCGGTGCGAGATAGGACCTAGGTTACTATTGATCACTAATAAAAAGTTGTACACTGGCTTTCTATTACCACCGAATTGAATGACCTTGGATGACCTTGAACGCCAAAATAGGGGTTTTGTGAATTATTTGGCGATTTCGGGCTGCTAAACACATTTCAAGAGCGAATTTCGCCGAAATTGATTGAGATAGACAGGGACAAGCTGCACATAAAATTTTCACCATTGAACGTAGATTTTGATGGTCCAAGTTTCGATTTTTTTAGATTCAAGGAAACCTGTGCACGAAAGCGTCAAAGAACGGTACCCCCGTAAAAGTCGTTATTTTACCGTTGTTGGCCAGTCTTTTGTGAAAACGGTTGTAGATAGGCATGGGCATGCTGCCTATCATTAATGAGTGACGAGCGTTTTAGTCGTATCAACATTGATGACTTTAAAAGACCCTAAATTTTTAAAATAAGGGTTTTTTTTATTGATTTTTGCAATTTTTGGCTGCAGCGCACACTCTAAGAATAAACTGCGACAAAATGGCTGGAGATAGACTGACAGTTTGCGAACAGGAACTGCTGTAGGCTTTCGCGTTTCTTGCGAGCATCAGCTTAAATTTCTTGTTTTATTTACTACAAAAAACACTCGTGAATAGTGCGTCTTGATGAGTTTGTAACGGATGCGAATTGAATAACGAAATTGTTGATGATCAAAAGCAGTACAAACTACTGGCGCGACGTTTTTTGTTTTTATTGAAATTAACGATTAAAAGTTAACTAACAAAAGTTTTAATTGTCACCACCTGAAAGCGGAGCCACTATTTTATGTACTTATGGTTTATTCCATCAGTGTAAGGTCGTTTTTCCGTGATTAAGGCTGTTAAAATACTACAGATGCTTCGAATCAGAGAAGCAACAACCAGTTAAGAGTTACTTGCTGCTATAGAGGCCACCGTCAACGTTCAAGGTTGAAAATAAAATCAGGTTTTGTCATAGTATGTACAACTTTTGTAGCCTGTTTACGAAAAATAGAATGCCATAAATTTTAGAAGCAAAAATCTTACAGTTGATGTATATTGAAAAGGTTTAAATTATAATTTGTGGCAGCGGTTTGAAATATCTTAATCGATTGTGGCATTGGGGTTTAGGCCCATATAGTGTTTCACCGAATGTGTTTTTGTGTGTTGTTGTTAGGCCTAAATTGTCTTGTTATTCTCATCCGGTTTTTAAAAACGTGATTTTATTTTATTTTTCATTAATATAATACAATATTAGGTTTATAATGTTACTTTTCACTCTTTTATTTGAGATATAAAACTTTCTCAATTTATTTTTGCGTTTATACTAACAAGGCTGATTTCACTGACTTGCTTTCTGCCCTTGCTCGTATCGGTTCATATTATTTGAAGTTTTGATTAATATTTTGTTTCGTCCACGTGCGACAGACTATAATAAAAGATGGCTGGCCGGCGGTTAGATTATTTGACGTACGCTATGCAATATCGGCGTAATCATCGATCATTATTTGCGCAACACGTACACCGTGCCTACAGCAGTCTGTTGTAGTCTGCAGAATAAAATAAAACGGCCCAGAAATGCAAGTTTTTTTGTACATTATTTTAAAATGGCATAAATATAACCAAGATATTTACATTCGTCGAGAAGTAATGTATTACATCTGTACGTTTCTGTGCAAGATACATGTAACTCCAAAAATTACAAACGGATGTTAATGAAATACTGTGGAGGGGTTGAGTGTTGTGGCTTAAGACGGAAATCATTAGATTTTTGTGGCGATCCGAATTTTTTAAAATTCCGAATCATTCAGGATTCTTCACTATTATGAGACGTGGCGTAAACTGAGACTCCTTTGTTTCTGCCAGGTGGCAGCATCGTTCACGGCACAGGTTTGAGAGTTTCGGTCGCTTCTTGCCTTATTAGTATTTTTAATAGCTAACATACACATAAAAGCATGAAACAGTTAACCGTGAAATAAATGAAAACAGGTTTTTAAAAGATTGTAACACACTGGGTAAATATGCCACCTGTTATTATAGTTGATCAGCTGTTTTTTACTCAAATATAATGGGATAGTTAAAACCGGATAGTTAAAATGAGTCGAAAAGCATAGACGGCGGAAATGTTCGTTGGCTGAGATAAGCATATAGTCCGCACAGATTTCTACTGCTGTTTTCTTGGCTTGGTTATGGTTAAATCGTATAACAGCTCTTCGTATAGAAAACCCACCTCGGAGGTACGGCCAGTACATAACACTCTGCCCGCTTCAGTGGAATAGCGTCCGTTATTATTGCTTTAGTCTACGTATGTTGTTTTTTACTGCTTTTTATGAAGCCAAGAAAACGTCACTCGCGTGAGGTAGACGCAATAAATGCAGCTTAACAAACAAAACAAGAAATCTGAGCTAATGCTCATGAGACGCGCGAGAGCCCATAGCAGTTCATGTTCGCAGGTTATCTTGGTCTATCTTTATCTATTTCATCGCAATTCACTCCTTTGCAGCCAAAAATCGTCAAAAAATCACCAAAACCCCCTATTTAGGGTTCAAGGTCAATTAAAATTATTAATATTGACGATCCTAAGAAGCTCGTCGCTAGTGCTTGTTATGTTAAGCAGCATGTCTGTACCTATTTGCAATCATTTTCACGTTAGGCAAGCCAGGAGCGGATAAATAATCACTTTTAAGACGGGAACCCCTATTTGACACCCACGCGCGCAGGCCTCCTTGAACCTAGAGGGTCCAAACTTAAATTGCTGAAATCTACATTCAGTGCTAAAAATTTCATACGCAGGTTGTCTTGGTCTATCTTTAGCCATTTCGGCGCAATTCACTCTTGAAATGCGTGTTACAGCCCGAAATCGCGAAATTTTTTTTTACTAAAACCTTCTATTTTGGGAGTTCAAGGTCATGCAAAATCATCGATGTTGACATTTCTAAGAAGCTCGTCGCCAGTGCTTGTTATGATACGCAGCATGTCTGTGCCTATCTGCAATCATTTTCACGTTAGACGAGTCAATAGCGGTAGAATAACGCTTTTTATGGGGGTGCCCCTATTTCTCCCTCTCGTTCGTGGGGACCCCCTTCACCCAGTGGCATGAAATTTTGTCTCCAAATACTAGAGACTCTTAGCTATCATACATGAAAACTTGAAGTCTCTATCTCATCTGGGCTCCGATCGGTACCGGTTTGTGTCAGACAGACACCAAGACAGAATTACCATAGCTAATACGCGCTATGGCTGGCTATGCTAGCTCTCGCGCGTAATAAATGCTATCTGTGCATTTCGCTGTAGTCATCTGCGACGTCGGTGATAAGCAATTAGTGCTCTGCTAATTGCTAATTACAGACACTGCTGCTGCACTGCATTCGCGTTGCGCACGGCAGATATTCTGCAGTCAGATGATGTAACACAAGCTCGTGAGCTGCTGCTGCCATGGGCGTCGATTCTTATGGAACAGGGGAGACGGCCCTCAATAGTTGGACTGGGGGAAGCTATCACGAATGTCTCCCACCCCAATATTTGAAGAGTATAGCAGCAACTTTCAGAGACTGTATCTGTGCACCATTTTAATCGGTTAATTTTTAAAAAAAATTATCGCTACCGGATGTCAGATTTTAAGGCTAAAATGCATCAAATTTGATTTCCGCTAAAGCTCCGCCCCAGACCCTGTGAGAAGATTACCGCACTCTACAGGCTCTTTAACTGAATTTCAGGAGGTCCACTTCTAAGAAAAAAATTGGAGAAAGAGAAAGTAGAAGAGAAAAAGACAGAAAAGAAAAAAAGGGAGAACAAGTATAATTCGCCACTGTCCCCAAGCTTAGAGAGAAAGACGCCTTTGCTGCTATAAATGAACGCAAAGTGACGCCAGCGATCGCTTTCTTCTTTTATCTGCTGTTGGGGTAATGATTCGCTCGAAACTGAAAACGTGCGAATGCTTTCTGTAAACGAGGTAAACTTTTTGTTTCAATTTGCCAACTATATTATCATATAGTTATTACATAATTCTTTTAAACTGAATTTTAGGCTTATCTTTTGCTTTTATCTGCTGTGTGTTGCCCGTCAGACGTCGATTACGTTGTGGCTTTTACGTTGCTTCCGCCTTGTGCTCTGATCCGTGCGAGAGAAGACTTGCTTTGCGTCACCGCAGCCGCAATGATGCTTTCATCACCAACACCAACACTATGTTTTAAGTTAAACAAATTATACAGCTAAAACTAGATTTATAAAAAAAACAACATAACAACTGCAGATAGAACTAAACCGAATTTTGCAGATAAAAATAATAAAAACAAAGTGATCATACTTTGATTAAAATAATTTAAAATTAAAACAAAATAATAATAACTTTTTTTGTTTTAGCATTAACTTAAATTGACCGATAAGCGTCAATAAACCGGGGATAAGTATCACATTAGCGTATAGGCCTACAGCGAAATACACCTGCACAACACAAAAATGAACGTATTGCATTAGTAAAAACAATAGACATAATAAAAGTATCCAGTATAAAAATAAAATAACTATTTATTAATTTATTTTTTATTATATACGGTTATACTCGTCGATTCATTCACTGTAGGCCTAACAGAAGTAAATCGCAAAAATCAAAAAAAAACTATATGAAAAGTGAAATAATTGTACTTTAGTGAGCTAAAATTGTATAATGTAAAAAGGTCTAAAAACTAACTAAAACTAAAACGGAAATAAATTTGGATGCTGAAACATCACTGCGGCGTGGACATCACAGTGATCACACGTATGCGGAGGCGAGTTGATTGAAGCGCGAACAAATTGCGTGATGGCGAAGAAAGGAAGAATGACTGCAGCGGCAGCAGCAGCTAGTATAGCTGTAGTTACGTATCTGATAACCTGCTGCTTAGATGATAGCCTTGAGGCACTTGCGCGACGTGAGGACTTCTTGCATAAAAAAGATCGAAGAATTAACAACGTGCAAAATAGTAAAACAGTGCGAAAAGACAAGTAGAAAGATAGCACAAATATTTCGGAGCTTATCAGAAAATTTGAGACAAAAATGGACCCATACTAACAGCAGCAGAAATGTAGCCCACAGACTACTTTCGAACAATATAAAACTCGTACAGAGATTCGTGCGGCTTCTTTAGAGATGTGGCGTCAAGTGAAACTGTAGTGGTCCTAAACCGCGTTGTTCGTAGTTGCCGTCGCTCGCTGTATCTTCTAAACTTTTGGGGTTAAAGCCAATTTTATTGTGCAGCATTATGTTGTGCCTTGCTAGCTTGCAAACGGCCCTAAAATGCGTGAACTTGAATGTGCAGAAACCTATACATAATACGTTTATTGTATTTTGTGAGGTTCTGTATACTGTATGGCGCAGAAGAAAACAGTAGCGGATTGAAGGGAGGGAAAGGGCAGAGGGCGGCCGCTCCACCTAGTGACTGGATGCATCTTTAAAAAGTGCAAAATGCATTGTTTTTGCGTTACTTTTTCCAAAAAATTTTCACAAATACCTCCTATACCTTTCCGCTCCTTTATTCCAAATTTACTGGATTTGCCACTGGTAAACAATTGTTTGTTTGTTTGTTTGTTTGAGTGATTGATTTATTGGTTGATTTAAAGTGGCGTTCTTTTGTTGTTGTTTTCAGACGACGGCGGTGGTGCATCGCAACCGTTGAAGCTCATTAGTCATTAGTCTTACGTTCATGAACGTTTAAGTCAGTCAAGTCGCCCACCCACGCAGTATATATAGCTGGACCACCCACACTGTCACGCTAACGACCCACGTCAACTCTACACGCGTCACGTGACTACTGCTATTAGCCTACCAGTACTACTACGAGGTCGGCTGTAGAAACGTGACCGCTACCAGTCACAGTGTCCGTATGACATCAGTCACCTTCCACCGACAGCTGGAGACAGGGAGATAATTACAATTCGACTGACCGTACTGTACTGTCCTTGACCTTGCGTCCTCGACCTTGACCTTGACCTTGTACTGTACTGTCGCTGTGTGGAATAATTAATGGCATCGCTGGCAGCATTCGGCTAGCCCGCCGTAGTGACACCGGTAAACTGGCTGGTACTATTAATCATATACCACCGGCCGCGAAAGCCTACTGGACACTGTTAACCGCCCGCTTTGGTCGCCTAGCAACCAGCGTGACGACACCACTGTCTCGTGTCGTCATCGCCTAGCAGTGACGTCAGCATGACGTCGTATCAGCTGGATGGCGTGACGTTGTCAATGGTTGTCAACAAGTCATGGGCCAACGTGAGCGACAGCGGTGTCATCTACTGGGACAAAATACTAAAACAACTACTACTAGTAGTTATAGTAGTAACAATAACAGCAGCAGTGGTGTGTAGTAGTATCATATAGTTGTAGTAATTGCAGCGGCGTCATGTACTACGACGCGATGCAGCAGACGTGGCTGCGTGTCGTCCTTATCTCTTTGTATGTCGTCATATTTCTACTCGGCGTCGCTGGCAACAGCCTTGTGGTCTACATCGTGGCGGCGCGCCGCGCCATGCAGTCCATCACCAACATCTTCATCGCCAACCTGGCCGTCTCCGACGTCATCATGTGCCTGCTCGCCGTGCCGTTCACGCCCATCTCCGGCCTGCTGCAATCCTGGCCGTTCGGCATGACATTAACTATGTATGACTCATTCTACCATCCCGCGGAGGGTAGGAGGCTGAGTTAACCCGGCGTGTAAAACGTTTTACAGTTTATCATGCTGTCTGCACGCAGTCGTGGCCGTTCGGCGAGGCGCTTTGCCATTTGGTACCGATGACGATGTTGTTTACTACTATACATTATGATGACGTCACACTGACGTCATGCGAGGGAGAAAAGTCGTCAGTCGCCAATCGATGAATCGATGAGGAATGGTTGAACTAGAAGGCAAAGGGATCACCCGCGATGTAGACCACCAAAGATAATAAGCATATACAGAGACTACTCATAATGACGTAACGATGACGTCACGCGAGGTGGGTGGGGTCATCTGGTACCGATGACGATGGGTGTGAGCGTCCACGTGTCGACACTGACGTCGACCGCCATCGCTGTCGACCGCTACTTCGTCATCGCAACGATCGCGCCGTCGGTACTCTATACTTACCGGAAGGAGTTTTCTGTAAAGCAAAATTTTTATGCGCAAGTCTTGGCGCGGATTCTACTGCCAGTCTGGACTACTTCGTCATCAATCAGTCGATCAATCAGTCAAGAATTGCTCCAATAACCGAGAGCTACTTCGTCATCGTGCATCCGTTCAGACCTCGTATGAAGTCGGCCGTCTGTCTGATGCTAATTGTTGCAGTCTGGCTCATCTCAATCTCAATATCCCTGCCACTCGCCATCTACCAGAAGGTCCGTGTGGGCTAACCTACTGATCTGCTATTAGGGTTTAAAACAACAGCTAATAAACTGCAATATGGTGAGTTTTTTAAAACTGCGAAAATTAGCGATTAATTGATACAAAACTAATCAATTATTTGTTGTAGCCCATTGAAATTCGATCAAAATTTTGGACTTCATAACAGGCTAAAGTGACTGGCGATCAACATTTGTAATATGATTTTATTTTATTTCACATACGGACAGGTCGATAAAATTTTTTACTTGTATCGTGTTAGTTTCCCGATTTTGCTTTACTTCGCAAAAACCTGTAGTTGAATTCTGCAGTTTTCGCTGTTATTCTTGACTAAAAAAATTGATCGATTTCAATTAATTTTTGAACATAAGTCCATGAAAAAATTTTCGTCGTTAGCAGCCTTAGAATTATTGCAGTTTATCAATTGTTTAACCATATTGGCGAATAGTTCTAATAGACTAGAAGCGACGAGAGTTCTCAAACGCCCGCCGAGTATAGCACTGTCGCCTGGCAAACACAGTGAAGTCTGCTAGTTTACCCCTGATCTCTTAATGGCAAGATCGAATCGTGGATCACCCACTCACGTTGCTTTTTTGCTTGTTCTTCAGTTTGCTTCAGTTTTTAGCCGACCGTACTCAAATAACGGTCGACCTTTCTGCACGGTTGTCGTTCGTCTGTCTGTATGTCTGCCGTCGTCGTCATCTTTAACGAATGTAGCCTGGCTAACGGGTAAACCTTGGGGGAGAATGTTTTACACGAATAATTAGCCTTGCGTCTTACATCCAGGTATGTAAATTTTAGCAAGGTGAAATTTTCAAATTAGGGGTTGAACGAAGGGGAAGTAAAACAAATGTGCGTTATTCGACGGAAAAGTGGCTATAACTCGAAAACGGTAAGAGATACAGATACGGTCAAGGTTACTATTAATCACTCAGAGGAAGCGGAATACGCCCTTTCACATGAAATGAAAATCATCGACCTTGAATAACCTTGAAGGTCACTTACAACCAGTACGATCGGCTATTCTAACTACAGCTGAGCATTTTGTTTTTTTATTTTTTTCTATTTTAGTTTTTGTTTTATAGTAATTCGCGACAACGTTGATCAGGGATGGAATGCATGTGCATGACTTTCTGTGAACTGGCGTGAGACTCTTTTGTGCTGCTGCACTGTACCCCAGGAAACGATTCAGTCGACAGATGATTCTTGTGGCATAACGTGCGTGTACCGGGAGGTCGTATAATATACAGTAAGTGCAAAGAAATAATATTGACCCAACGCGATATTGACTAAGTGCGTGTTGCACCTCGGAGACAAACTGGCGCGAGGCGAGAGGAGTTCTACACGTTATAGCTCTTAGCGTTGAGTTCGCTCGAATGACAGAGTTAATTTAGTAACCTATCGAACGAGAGTCGCACCTACGCACCCCAGTTCCTTGCGTGCAGTTGTTAGCTTTCTGATTTAATGAATTTGTCTTCAGCTGCCAATTTCTTGCCTATCTCTGAGCAGGTGCTTCCATAAATGTGCAGAGAATATTGCGGACAGCGGGTGGACAGAATGGGCGGCAGAATGCACAAGAAAGGGATGATGGTGATGGGTAAACGTGGGAGGGTATCTACAATTTTCGTGTAAGACGCACGCTGCTATTCAATCAATCAAACAATAACTCTGACTGGCAACTGGACACGTTTAGAATTTATTCGGTGTGACCGTACGCAAAAACTGTCGTGACCCAAATTCCATTTTAACTGTTCAGTGAGTAGTCACGACTGTTCAGACTGGTTGACTTGAGTTGCGTCGCGTCGGTAATATAATTTTTAACTGCAGTCACCTCAGGGTAATCGCTTGCTCTCAGCGACCGGAAGACGCTCACGTTGGTCTTTGGATATAGGCGGTACGGTCCCCCTTTCCTAACGACAGTCGGGCTTCTTGCAGTCTTATACGTCGGCACCACCTTTCTGTTTCGTCGAAAGTCGGATAATTGAATTTACGAGCTAATTAAATCATGTGGTGTAGTTTACATCACCGGCGCGCGTGTGTGTGCGTGCTAGGTGAGCTGGGATGAGAGTGCGCAGGTATACGAGTGATTGATTGACAGATTGATTGATTGACAGGTGTCTAGCCGGACTGCGCAGGTGTACGAGTGCCGTGAGCACTGGCCGAAGGACACCGCTCGTCAGTTCTTCACCGTTGTTAGTCTCGTCCTACAGTACATCGTGCCGTGTAGCATCATAACGTTTTGCTACGCGAGCGTCTCGCGCGTGCTCAGTCGACGAGCCAAGACCAAGATTGGCAACAGCAGTGCCAGCGCCAGGTATAGGCCTATACAGTATGGCATGCGTAAAAGAGCATCCACATCCCTTAAGGTGCGTTCTCACTGCATTATCTGAACGCGTATTGCATATTCATGAGTCAACCAATCAAAGTGTCTTAGGAATTTAAACAGGACACTTTGATTGGTTGGCTCATGAATATGCAATACGCGTTGACGCGCGTTAACAACGCTCGTAACGCGCGCAGTGAGAACGCACCTTTAGACTTTTTGCCATTTGCTTAGGCCCAACAACCGCTTAAGATTTGAACGCAAAATTTTACTTACTTATTAGTTATTACCCACTTATATAAGCTTACACTTAGGCCTATATATCCACGTAAAACTACCAAATGGCATGTGATTGTCTTTAACTGCTACAAAATTATTATTATCTCCGCCAAGGTGAACGTAGTGAAATTGATGAAGATTAAGAGATTGCTCATTCTGTCCGTCTGTGTACATAATGACTTATCATGCGCCATGTCTCAATAATGGTGCAAGATAGATAGACGCGTGGTCACAGTGGGCCACCTAAAAAGCAGTCTGAACTATAAGACATTGAAAACACTACTAAACATGCTTAACTGCTCATTGATTCTAGTTATTATTAGGTTTACTCTACCAGAGTAGACCTAATAATAACTCCAAACTCTGCTTTACAGAAACATTGGTCAGACTCTGTGTTCATTCGAACATAATCTTGTTGCGATGACAACGAAACGTGAGACAAAATTCGCCATATCTTTACTTGTACAAAAGATATCTCCGAGATTTTTGCGTAGTGCGAGTAGTTAGTAATAGTAGTAGTAGTAGTAGTAGTAATCGTCGTAATGTTAAAATTATTACTTGCTCAGTTGTAGAGTGTTTACATGATGAAGCAAACATGCTCTAAGTTTGTTTCATGTTTGCTTTATCGTGTAAACACCCTATTACTGAGTAGGTTGGTTTGCGCCGGTTGTTTGTAGCCGATGTGCTCGCGATCAGGCCGAGATCCAACGAAAACGTCGCACGAATCGCATGCTGATAGCGATGGTGTCGATATTCGTCTGCTGCTGGCTGCCGCTGAACGTCATTATTCTCACGTCCGAATACTTCAACCATCTCTAATTTCTACCGGGCCAATATGCCCAGTATTTGTACGAAACAAATAAACACACTTTACTAAAAAATTAGTGCTGGAACATCACTAAATTTGACGATGACGCGATTAAATTCACGAGTACTTCAATCATCTCTACGCGTCGCCGTACTTCCTGTTGGCATTCTTCGGCGCGCACGTTGTCGCCATGAGCTCAACCGTTTACAATCCGTTCCTCTACGGTTGGATGAACGACAATTTCCAGAAAGAGTTTCGCATCCTGCTGCCGTGTCTGTTCACTGTGTTCAGTCACGCGGGTAGCGGCAAGCGACAGCAGGGGATCGAGATTGCGAGTCCGCGGACAGACGGAGCGACCGTAGCCGGACTACAGACCACCGCCACACCACGCACTGAGGCCATACGACTACAACGACTGACTGACTGACTCAGTAGACCACCCAGAACCATTAAAAGACCACCAACGATGAGCAACAGAACGCGTCCATACCACCCACCTTAAACTATATACGACTACAACAGCTTACACGGACAGAGGCTCACAATGGGTGCCGCAGCGACGAAGAGAAAGTTGTAGTGGTTGTTGTTGTTGTTGTTGTTGCAGTACAGTCGCCAGGACGAAGAGAAAGTGTTGGTCGAGGCTACACTGGATAACGTCAGACTGCACCAGAAGTTCGGCGAGGACTCAGACATGGATGATTAATTATCATTAATGTGTCATAATGATCAACATCATGTGTCATCGTATATTCGTTCGATAAAATGCTGATGAGCGCAACCACCAACAACACAAGCATGAAAATACATTTTAAAACTAGAACTTGGGAGCAAAGCCCAACATGAGTCCGCCCGGCGCCCTAAGTCCGATTGGGGGGACAGTTCAAAGGGCTCACATTTCTTTCGTAGCAAAGTCACGTGGCCCGAACTCCAACGCATTAGCATACGCAGAACGCGCAGTTTCGACTTAGGGTAGGTAGATATTAGCCAACTAACCGTTGTCGTTAATGGACCAAAATTCAGCAATTTTTTTGTTCAACGCGGGAGAGACGGCAGTTGATAACGCCGTTTACCGCTTGTCGATATCTCTATTCATTCCAAAGATATTTGCGCTCAAAGTTGAAAGTTGTCCTAAATTGCGCCGAATTTTGGACGTTTTTCGTTATCCCAAATTTTAAGGGGGCGGTGCCCTTCCCCCCAAAAAAATTGTACGCACGTTACCAGCCCCACTTAAGACTACATCACGTGGCAAAGTTTCATTAGGCTACTCCATTTGGCTTTAAAGTTATAGTGGCTAATTCGCTACAATTAAGGCCAATTTTGGAGCTCCCCCTTTGAAAAAAAAATTGTAAAGGGAACCCAGGTCCCCGGTGAAAGAAGCGCTAACAAGACTTGGTTATTCTATGGCGCGTGTAAAAATTTAGGGGCGCAGCACCCCCTAGGGGCCGAAATATGGTCTTTCGAAAAAGTCGATTTGGGTGGGTACGATTTCACCGCTTAAGCTCCGTGATTAGTGGACCAATGTTCACCGAACTTTTATTACCCAACGCGCGGGGAATCGCGGTACAAAACCTTTTAGTCAGATTTCGAATATTTTCATACTTTCCGGAGATATTCGCCGCCGAATTTTGAAGTTAATCAAAATTGGACCAAATTTTGCATGTTTTGGCCCCTAAATTTTTTTGGGGGAGGCCGGCCCCCCGAAATTTTAGACCGTATAAACTTTGGTCTAGTACTGACCACCGTGCAAAACTTCGCGCCGATCGGCTGACGCATCTCGGAGATTCTATGATTGAAATTTAAAAAAAACATATGGGGTAAAACTTAAGTCCTCCCGAAAACTATCGTTTCCGGGCGGACTAATTATTATGCTACGCAAGCGTGTGACCGTGAGCTAAAACAGACTTTACATGTAACAAGGTATTTATAAAAAAAACTTCATGTCGGTGAGATAGTAACTGTCTTTGTATAACATTCGTATAAAGAAATATCCGTCGTTTGACTGCGTTGTTTTAGAAAGTAAAGTTTTGACGATGACATTAACTGAACAAAAAATATTGTGCCGACATATTCTGCGGCCGTCCGCCTGTTGCCAGGCCCATTTTTACTCCTCACGCGCTACGTTCCCAACGTAGCGAAAAGGAGTATATGAGATCAGTGTAATATTGAGGACCGACCGACCGACGACCGATCTCTGTTCCTGGAAGAGCCTTCCTGACAGAACTTCAAACGGCCATATCTCCATAACGGCGCCAGATAGACGCATGGTCACAATGGACCACCCATAGGAAGTCGACCGCTGGAAGTCGAATGGTCACATGACCTATGACGTCACGTGACCCCAAAAGGTCAAGATCGTGACCACGTTATCTTTGAGGCGTTATATCTCCATAACAGTGCCAGTTAGACGCATGCGTTGAGGTATAGCAAGACAAATGGCAACTAGCGTCATCAACCATGATTGGAAATTTTTTCCCCTTAGTTCCTAAAATCGGGCAATATTTTACAAACTTTGGGGAGACAATTTTCCATAACTACCTCGACGCCAGTCACTATTAGTATCATATTAAACGAGTCTCAAATAGACGCCGGGTTTCTACTACAAGCCGAAAGAAACGAAAAAGTACTTAGAAAAATACAAAAGAAAACGATGCGCGCGAAGAGTACATTAGATTGGTCACAATCTAATAATATTTCTTGTAAGTATTTGCGATTGGGCCCCGAAGTGTACTTGACGGTAATTAGAACAAACCGAAATCGACAAATTTTTGGTAAATAATTAGCGGAAGGCACGATCGAGTAGGTGCAGTGAAGTTAAATGAACGTTTTAGACAGCTGTAGGTCAACTGGCCAATTAGTTGCACTGTTGCACGGTGATTCTGCCGAATTTCAACCGAAGATTCTATAATCGAAAAATTCTGCCTATAGCCAAATATCAGCTGAACAAAATAAAAAGCCAAAGAAAGGGCAAAAATCTGGCTTATTCAATCAAATCAAATATTTTTCAAATAAACCAATTGATTTTTAAAACAATTAAATTTCATATTTTAAAAATATACCAAATCCGAGTTCGGCTGGGGCTCCGCACAGACCCCACCGGGGGAGTGTACAGCGCTCCCCAAATTTTCTAGCTGGATTTTAGGTGTCTTATACTTTTAAAGGAGGCGGGAAAGGGGGAAAAGGAGGGGTGAGGGAAAAAGTGAAGGCCCTAGCCCACATTTCTGGTTACGGAACTGCGAACGCTTTTTGACTCATTTGAGCAGTCATTATCTTTCTTCATTCGTCCGAGTTGACAGATGTTTACGTTAAGTCGCGAACTCGCAGTCACTGCTATTCTCCGCGCATTCTAATGCTTACGTTTAAGCGTGATAAAGTAGGCCTATTTGACATTAACTATTGTAATCTCAGCCCACAGGTCTACAATGTCATAATGTCTGCGGTTCCCAAATCGACTTGGTCACTGTTTGCCAGGAACCGAACAAGTTGATAATTTAGAATAACGTCACCGTATTAACGTGCCACATAATGTTATCGGCGTCGCAGGCGTGAATTGGCTAAGCCTATAAGTTTTACCGAATGACGTTGAGATAGGACAAAGCTCAACATTACGGCCATTTGTACAGCACTAGTGATGACATTGTTGTCCGCATTCCGTGAAATTTGTCGCCCGCGCCACCGCCGTTGTGGGTTGAATCAAAACTAGGCGGGACATGAAGCAGCAATTTTCCGACGAAAAGAGTTATGGGCATGCTCAAATTCCTACTTGCCCCTAAATTTCACCCAAATTGGGTTTTTAGCCCCATTTTTTCATTTTTGGACAAATTTTTTTTTCGGACAACAAAAGTTTCTGGTCGGCAATTGCCTTTGCCCCCACCGCCACGACAACGTTGATCAATACCGCCAAAGATATTTCCATACTTTACACAGCATGTAGCACGACAATACGGTGACGTTATTCTCATTGCGTGGACGTCCTATGATTCTCCGTTCATACATCTCTGTCCAGGGTTTAATTTGTGAGGGTACTGTCCAGTACGGCGTACCGGTGTGGTACGTCGTACCGGCAAATTGGATTGTCAGCATGGCGGTACGCTATGCAGCCTATGCGGTTGATTTTGTGATGCGTTTCTCGGCTCAAAATGCACCACAACTCGTTTACGGTCGGCCCGGCCGGATCTCCGCTTAATTACGCGTCGACGCTAGTTGTTTGGGGAAAGAATATCTCCTTCTCATTCTTTTTCCATCCCTCGACGCCTTCGGCGTCTTGTTAGCAGTTCTGTTAGTTCTTTGCTTTGTGTACAAATTAAGCACGCCGTCTGCACATTTGTCCGTCTCTGCCGACGTACGAGCTACTAACACGACAGCAAAAAATCGAGAAAAACCGATAATCCAGAATGTTTGTAAATCTTTCTCGGGGAACGAGTAGGGCCTAAGTATTGGTCTGGCAAATATTTCGATCAGATCAAAAATCCGTGAAACGGCCGCGTAATATGTCGGCGCTGGGCCGACGTATGTTGCTTGTTTTATATCAGAAAGTTGCAGAGAAGTTTCAATGACGTCATTCATTCAAAGTCACTACCTATCTATGCATCGTTTCGTTAAAAAACAAAGAGATCGATTCTGCACTAACTGCAGCATGTCGCCGTATGTCAACAAGAAATTTGAGCTAATGCTCACGAGACGCGCGGTTCAGTATATTAGCTGAAAATTGGGGTGCTCACGCTAAGTTAATAGCCTATACAAATACCAAATTCTCTATTTGGATCGCATAACGATAGTTCCGTGCAGCCGACAGTGAAAATTTTGTAATCCTAGCTTGCACCGCTTTTGACTGATCCACCCGTGTGACCGACGAACAGAAGCTGCTTTCGCGCGTAAAAATATAACAACTCAATCAATGCAATCAGTCAGCGTTAGTTAGTGCTGGGCGTTGTAAACCGATTCCCGAGGTAGCAGCACCATCGAACAAAATGTCATAAATTACGCTGTAAGATATGCAAACCGTTTCACTAAATACTGTGCATCAAAAATGTACTAAATAATAAATTATTGCGCTCACAATACAACGAAATCGTACAATAAAAATCTGTCGCTTTTTGAGTTAGATTTGCAGGAATTTGGGATAAAATACAACACTTTTATTACAGTCATGCCGAAGTGCACACAATGATAGTACCGTGGCGCCTCCTCGTGAATGATACAGACCTGTGTCGCAGCCCGAAATCGCCAAAAAATCCATAAAACCCCTTATTATGGCGTTCAAGATTATTCAAGGTCATTGAATTTAGCGCCAATCGAAAGCCAGTATACGACTTTTTATTAGCGATTAATAGTAACCTAGGCCTTATCTCGCACCGTTTCTGAGATACAGCAAGTTATTTGCCAAAAATCGCAAATTTTGCCCACCCCCCTTTCATTTAGGGCCCTCGTTTGGGGTGACCTCCTTCGAAGACTCGCCTTGCTCGCATTGTCAGTTCGTCAAAAACTAAACCGTGTCAGTTCAGTTCAGTTCAGGTACGTCGCTCTGTACGCGCCTTCAAAGACGCAAAATGTCTGTCTAGTCGCAGTCAGGAAGTGGAACATAAACCACTACACTGTGTCTCAAAAAAGCTTTACGGTTCCTGAAACTAGTCTTCCAGGCAGCCGACGGTAAAGATTTGGTGATTTTAGCTTGGACCGTTTTTGCCTGATCTACCCGTGTGACAGACAGACGGATGGACAGAATTGCGATGGCTAAGACGCGCTGAAAGCAGTGGCTGCTTTCGCGCGTAAAAATCGAAATTTTGGACTGTTGAAACCGGCCAGAATAAGCTTTATGCTAGAATAGCGGATTACGGCGCATGAGAAACATATCTTCCGACGGAAATTTCTAGTATGCCTAGACTTAAGGTTTATACAGAGCGACGTAACTGAACTGAACTGAACTGGCATGGTTTAGTTTTTGACGAACTGACCAATGGGCAAGCAGTAATGCATTACAGTAGACACCGTCTAACGGCGTCGATGACTAGGTAACCACGCGCACGTACGCGTCAACAAATGACTAAAAGACTCGCCTTGCTCGCATTGTCAGTTCGTCAAAAACTAAACCGTGTCAGTTCAGTTCAGTTCAGTTCAGGTACGTCGCTCTGTACGCGCCTTCAAAGACGCAAAATGTCTGTCTAGTCGCAGTCAGGAAGTGGAACATAAACCACTACACTGTGTCTCAAAAAAACGTCCCACTTTGTGGTGGCAGCTTAGCCTATCTGTTGATAAATGCTGTGTTTTAAATATTGGTATATTACAGCTTGATACTATATTGTCAGTTCATGGTGTAGTTCTTCCGGTTGTGCAGTCTCAGCGTGATCTTGGTGTGATTGTGTCTAGGGATTTATCGCCTACTAACCACATCAATGACATTGTTGTTAAGGCTCAAAGGCGTGCTAATTTAATACTGCGGGCTTTTGAGTCACGTGACGTTTGTCTCCTATTACGTGCCTTTTTAGTGTACGTCAGACCTCTTCTAGAATATAATTCTGTACTCTGGTCACCCTGTACTATAA